>OGLQ01000659.1_pt1 | contig 20958 bp, 28 predicted proteins | sample 1572941 | NCBI WGS metagenome assembly OGLQ01 (sample SAMEA2581891, study PRJEB24529) | metagenome | biome: Human gut stool | place: China | collected 2011
ACGTACGACTTCCTCGATCGTCTCGTGACCGTCGCTTTCCCGCGCGTTCGCGACTTCCGCGGTGTTTCCGGCCGCGCCTTTGACGGCCGTGGCAACTACAACATCGGTCTCAAGGAACAGATCATCTTCCCGGAAATCGAATACGACAAGATCGATGCGGTCCGCGGGATGAACATTTCGATCACCACGACGGCGAAGACCGACGAAGAAGCCAAGGCGCTTCTCGCCGGGTTCAACTTCCCGTTCCGCAATTGAGGTAGACGCAAAATGGCAAAACTTGCTCTTATTAACCGCGAAGCCAAGCGCGCCGCTACGGTTGCCAAGTTCGCGGCCAAGCGCGCCGCCCTCAAGGCTATTATTAACGACGCTACCCGCTCGGTGGAAGAGCGCCTCGAAGCCCGTGCCAAGTTGCAGGCGCTTCCGCGCAACGCGAGCCCGGTTCGCCAGCGCAACCGCTGCGCTCTGACCGGTCGTCCCCGTGGCACGTTCCGCAAGTTCGGTCTGTGCCGTGGCATGATTCGTGACGCCGCCATGCGCGGTGACATTCCCGGCCTCGTGAAGGCCAGCTGGTAAGCGAGGAGATTGCACAATGAGTATGAGTGATCCGATCGCCGACATGCTGACCCGTATCCGTAACGGTCAGATTGTCGATAAGGCCGAAGTGGTTATGCCTTCCTCCAAGCTGAAGGTCGCCATTGCCAAGGTCCTTAAGGAAGAAGGCTACATTGACGGTTACACCGTCGTGGCCAACGAAGGTAAGCCCGAACTGCATGTCGGTTTGAAGTACTACGCCGGCCGTCCGGTCATCGAACGCATCGAACGCGTTTCGCGTCCCGGCCTCCGTATCTACAAGAACCATGGTTCGATTCCCCAGGTGATGAACGGTCTCGGCATCGCGATCGTTTCCACGCCGAAGGGCGTGATGACGGACCGCGCTGCGCGTGCGGCCGGCATCGGCGGTGAAGTTCTCTGCTACGTCGCCTAAGCCTGAAGGAGTGTGAAATGAGTCGTATTGCCAAGATCCCGGTTCAGATCGTCAAGGGTGTTTCCTACACCCTTACGAACGACACGATCACGGTCAAGGGCCCCGTGGGTGAAGTCTCGATGCACGTTCTTCCGTTCGTCCAGATCACGGAAGAAAACGGCGCTCTGCACTTTGCCATGACGGTCGAAACGCGCGAAGCCAACGCCAACGTCGGCACGATGCGCGCTCTCGTCAACGACATGGTCAAGGGCTGCTCCGTCGGCTTCCAGAAGAAGCTCCAGCTGGTCGGCGTGGGTTACCGAGCGCAGGCCCAGGGCGACACCCTGAATCTTTCCCTCGGCTTCTCGCACCCGATCGCGCACAAGATGCCCGCCGGTGTGAAGGTCGAAACGCCCAGCCAGACGGAAATCGTCATCAAGGGCGCCGACAAGCAGAAGGTCGGTCAGACCGCTGCTGAAGTCCGTGCGTACCGCGCTCCCGAACCCTACAAGGGCAAGGGCGTCCGCTACGTCGACGAAGTTGTCGTGATCAAGGAAACGAAGAAGAAGTAATCGAGGACCTTCAAGATGATCAACAAGAAACAAAGCCGTTTGCGTCGTGCGCGTGCCACGCGCGCCCGCATTTTGTTGCAGAAGGTCGATCGCCTGACGGTTCATCGTACCAATCTGCACATCTACGCCAGCATCATTTCGGCCGACAACGGCCGCACGCTGGTCTCGGCCTCCACGGTCGAACCCGAAGTCCGCGCTCAGCTCGCGAATGTGACGGGTCGTGGTGGCAACATTGCCGCCGCCAAGATCGTCGGCGCGCGTATTGCCGAAAAGGCCAAGGCCGCCGGTATCGAATCCTGCGCCTTCGACCGTTCCGGCTACCGTTTCCATGGCCGTGTCGCCGCGCTCGCCGAAGCTGCGCGCGAAGCCGGCCTCAAGTTCTAAGAGGAGCTTATGGCTAAGGTTCAAGCTAAAAACGCGGTCGAAGAACTCGACGACGGTCTGCGTGAAAAGATGATCGCGGTCAACCGCGTGACGAAGGTTGTGAAGGGCGGCCGCATTCTCGCTTTCGCCGCTCTCACGGTTGTTGGCGACGGCGACGGCCGCATCGGCATGGGTACGGGCAAGTCCCGCGAAGTGCCGCAGTCCGTCTCCAAGGCTATGGAACGCGCCCGTCACACGATGAAGCGCGTCCCGCTCAAGAACGGCACGCTGCATCACGCCGTTGAAGGCCGTCACGGCTCTTCGCGCGTCATCATGATGCCCGCTCCGGAAGGCACCGGCGTGATCGCTGGCGGCCCGATGCGTGCGGTTTGCGATGCCGTCGGCATCCGCAACGTCGTTGCCAAGGCCTACGGTTCCACGAACCCCTACAACCTCGTTCGTGCCACCCTCAACGCTCTGAGCAACCTTCGTAGCCCGTCCGAAATCGCTGCCAAGCGCGGCAAGACGGTCGAAGAACTGCTCGGTTAATCAGGAGACCTAAACCATGTCCGACAAGAAGACCGTTAAGGTTACTCTGGTTAAGAGCCCCATCGGGACGAAGGCGGATCATCGTGCCACGTTGCTCGGCCTGGGCTTGAAGAAGCTCAACCAGAGCCGCGTTCTCGAAGATACCCCTGCCGTGCGCGGCATGATCACCAAGGTCGCCTATCTCGTGCGCGCCGAATGATCGAGAGGATTACAGAAATGCGTTTGAATACGATCAAGCCCGCTGAGGGCTCGAAGCACCCCCGTCACCGCGTCGGTCGCGGTGTCGGCAGCGGCTGGGGCAAGACTGCCGGTCGCGGCCACAAGGGTCAGAAGTCGCGTGCCGGCGGCTTCCACAAGGTCGGTTTCGAAGGCGGCCAGATGCCGATGTATCGCCGTCTCCCGAAGCGCGGCTTTACCTCGCTCACCCGCAAGTTCTGCGAGGTGGTGCGTCTTTCCGATTTGGAACGTATCGGTGTTGAAGAGGTCGATCTCAACGTCCTGAAGGAAGTTGGCGTCGTCTCCGAACTCGCCCAGTCCGCCCGCGTCATCCTTTCGGGTTCGATCACCCGCAAGGTCGTCGTCCGCGGTCTCGGCGTCACCAAGGGCGCCCGCGCCGCGATCGAAGCGGCCGGCGGCTCCGTGGCTGAATAATTCCAAATTTGAGAGGACACCGACGTGGCGACCAGCTCTAGCTCTAAGCAACAGTCGGGCCTCAGCAAGTACGGCGACCTTAAGGGTCGCCTGATCTTCCTAGCGCTCGCTCTTGTTGTTTACCGAATCGGGGCACATGTTCCCGTTCCCGGTATCGACCCCGACACCCTCAAGCAGCTCTTCAATGATCAGCAGGGGGGCATTCTCGGGCTCTTCAACATGTTCTCCGGTGGCGCCTTGTCGCGCTTCTCGGTTTTTGCGCTCGGCATCATGCCCTACATCTCTGCATCGATCATCATGCAGATGCTGTCGTACGTGCTGCCGTCGCTTGAAGCATTGCGCAAAGAGGGCGAATCGGGACGTCGCAAGATCACCCAGTACACGCGTTACGGTACGCTGCTGCTGGGGCTCTTCCAGGGTTTCGGCATCGCCGTCGCTCTGGAAAGCCAACCCGGTTTGGTGTTGGATCCGGGCTTCATGTTCCGGATGACCACCACCATTTCGCTTCTCACCGGAACGATGTTCCTCATGTGGCTCGGTGAACAGATCACGGAACGTGGTCTGGGCAACGGGATTTCGATCATCATCTTCGCCGGTATCGTGGCCGGTCTGCCCAGCGGTGCCTCTGGTCTCTTCCAGTTGGTTTCCACGGGCGCCATCAGCCCGCTCGCCGCGATTTTCGTGATCGCCATCGTTCTGGCCGTTACGGCCTTCGTCGTGTTCATCGAACGCGGCCAGCGCCGTATTACCGTCAACTATGCCAAGCGCCAGATTGGCAACAGGATGTATGGCGGGCAGAGCTCGTATCTGCCGCTCAAGATGAACATGTCGGGTGTGATTCCCCCGATCTTCGCTTCGTCTCTGATCCTGTTCCCGGCAACGCTGGCCGGCTGGTTCACCTCCGGCGACTCCACTCGCTGGATCCGTGACCTTGCCGCTTCGTTGTCGCCCGGTCAGCCCCTCTACACTCTGCTGTATGCGGTGCTGATCGTCTTCTTCGCGTATTTCTACACGGCGTTGGTCTTCAACCCGAAGGAAACCGCGGAGAATCTGAAAAAGGGCGGTGCGTTCATCCCGGGGATCCGCCCGGGGGATCAGACGGCTCGCTACATCGACAAGGTGCTTCTGCGCCTCACTTTGGGCGGTGCCGTTTATCTTGTGTTCGTGTGCCTTGTGCCGGAGTTCTTGAACCTTCGCTTCAACGTCCCCTTCTATTTCGGCGGCACCTCGCTGCTGATTGCGGTGGTCGTGACGATGGACTTCATGAGCCAGGTTCAGGCCTACATGATGACGCATCAGTATGAAAGTCTTCTTCGGAAGACCAACTTCCGACTGGGCAACGACAAGCGCAAGTAATTGCCGGTTGTTCCGTCGGCGCCCCGTGGCGACGCTCGCGGGCCTAGCCTGACGAATCCGGATCCGGATGTGAATGAGGGACGCTTCATGCATGTGAAGCGTCCCCATTTTTAGTGGATTTCGGATGATTCGAGCGGGGATTGCACTACGATCCCGTTTTGAGTTGCATTGAGGTTAAAGCTGTTGTATGCTTTAGCCCTTTCCGCCATGTGGGCATTGTTTTTCCGTGCAACATCTGCACGTGGAGATGAGAATGAAGGTTAACGCTTCGGTCAAAAAAATGTGCCGCAAGTGCAAGATCATCAAGCGCAAGGGCGTCGTCCGTGTGATCTGCGCTGATCCGCGTCACAAGCAGCGTCAAGGCTAAAGAGGTAACAGAATGGCTCGTATCGCCGGTATTAACATTCCGCCGCATCAGCACGCCGAAATCGGTCTGACCGCCATCTATGGCATCGGCCGTCCTCGTGCGCGCACGATTCTCGATTCCTGCGGCATCGAATATTCCAAGAAGATCAAGGATCTTTCCGACGCCGAACTCGAACGCATCCGCGATGCCGTTTCGAAGATCACGGTCGAAGGCGACCTGCGTCGTGAAATCCAGTTGTCGATCAAGCGTTTGATCGACCTCGGCACCTATCGTGGCATGCGTCACCGCAAGGGTCTCCCCTGCCGCGGTCAGCGCACTCGCACCAACGCCCGTACCCGCAAGGGCCCGCGCAAGGTCGGTGTCACGCTCAAGAAGTAACAAAGGATAACTATGGCTGGCAATAATTCCAAGCAGGCTGCTGCGCAGCGTGCTCGTAAGAAGGTCAAGAAGGTCGTGACCGAAGGCATCGCCCACGTTCACGCTTCCTTCAACAACACGATCATCACGATCACCGACCGCCAGGGCAACGCGATTGCCGCGTCGTCTTCCGGCGCTCAGGGTTTCAAGGGCTCGCGCAAGTCCACGCCGTTTGCGGCTCAGGTTGCCGCCGACGTCGCCGGCAAGCAGGCCCAGGAATACGGTCTCAAGAGCGTTGAAGTCCGTATTTGGGGCCCCGGTCCCGGCCGCGAATCGTCCGTCCGCGCTCTGAATGCCCTCGGCATTCGCGTGACGTCGATTCAGGATGTGACGCCGATCCCCCACAACGGTGTGCGTCCCTCCAAGCGTCGCCGCGTCTAATCACAAGTTCAAGAATTTCTGTTGTATCCCGTGTCCACTTGCATAACTGAGGCACGTGGACTGAATGTAGGCGATACCTACAGGATAAGAGAGGCATTTTTAAATGGCACGATATCTCGGTCCTAAGCTCAAGCTTTCGCGTCGCGAAGGTGTTGATCTTAATTTGAAGAGCGCCCGTCGTTCGTTTGAATCCAAAGTCAAGGACGTCGGTTCCAAGCCGGGCCAGCACGGTAAGATTTCCGGAGCCCGCATGTCCGACTACGGCAACCAGATGCGCGAAACGCAGAAGGCCAAGCGTCTGTACGGTGTGCTCGAACGTCAGTTCCGCCGCTATTTTGCGGAAGCTTCCCGCCGTCGTGGCAACACCGGCGAGACGCTCTTTCAGCTCCTTGAGAGCCGCCTTGACAACGTCGTCTACCGCATGGGCTTCGGTTCGACCCGCGCGGAAGCCCGTCAGCTTGTCAGCCACGGCGCCATCCTCGTCAACGGCAAGAAGGTGAACATTCCTTCTTACAGCGTCAAGGCCGGTGACGTCATCTCCGTGCGCGAAAAGGCCCAGAAGCAGGCTCGTATCATCGAAGCGCTTGACCTCGCTCAGCAGAACGGTTTCCCGGGCTGGGTCTCGGTCGACGCCAAGAAGTTCGAAGGTACGTTCAAGAACGTTCCCGCTCGTGATGAAGTGGCTCACGAAATCAACGAAGCCCTCATCATCGAACGTTATTCCCGCTAATAGGGTCGCCCACAAGTCCCGTCGTCCGACGTGTAGTGCGCGTCGGACGACGAATGCGGAAAAGAAAAATGCGGTTCCCGTGCGGGGGCCGCATTTTTGCTCTGTGCGAATCCAGAAGAAAGCCCGTTTTTCTTCCGGGTTTGCCCCGAGGGCTTACAATCCGGATGTGCGGTTTTTCGGTCCCGCCCCGTCAAAGACCGAAATCACCCTAACAGCCTTATCGGTGTAACGAGCCGAGGGTATTGCAATAGGAATTACAACATGGCTAATACTGCTCTTCTGAAGCCCACCTCGGTGGAAGTCGATGTCGATCCGACCAACCCGAACCGCGCGGTCGTCACGCTCGAACCGTTCGAACGCGGCTACGGTCACACGCTCGGGAATGCTCTGCGCCGCATCCTGCTGAGCTCCATGATCGGTTATGCGCCCACCGAAGCGCAGATCACGGGTGTCGTTCACGAATACTCGCAGATCGACGGTGTGCTCGAAGACGTTGTGGACATCCTGCTCAACCTCAAGGGCGTGGTGTTCAAGCTTGAAGGCCGTGACGACGTCACGCTCACGCTGCGCAAGGAAGGCGACGGTGTCGTCACCGCCGCGGACTTTGAACTGCCGCACGACGTTTCGATCGTCAACCCCGACCACGTCATCGCCCATCTTTCGGGCGGTCGCCTTGAAATGCAGATCAAGGTCGAAAAGGGCCGCGGCTACCAGCCCGGCGACGTTCGCGCCTTCCACGACGACTACTCGAAGAACGTGATCGGCCGCATCATCATGGATGCCTCCTTCTCGCCGATCTCGCGCGTTTCCTATCAGGTTCTCGCCGCCCGCGTCGCTCAGCGCACGGACCTCGACAAGCTCGAACTCACGATCGAAACGAACGGCGCCGTGACGCCTGAAGATGCGCTGCGCGATGCCGTGCGCATTCTGCAGGATCAGCTCTCCGTCTTCGGTTCCATCGTCGGCGAAGCCACCGCGGACGAAGTCGAAGAGGAAGAAGAGGACACCACGCCTCCGCTCGATCCGATCCTCCTGCGTCCGGTCGACGACCTCGAACTGACGGTCCGTTCCGCCAACTGCCTCAAGGCCGAAAACATCTACTACATCGGCGACTTGATCCAGCGCACGGAAAACGAACTTCTCAAGACCCCGAACCTCGGCCGCAAGTCCCTGAACGAAATCAAGGAAGTGCTCGCCGCGCACGGTCTTACGCTCGGTTCCCGTCTCGAAAATTGGCCGCCCGCCAATCTCGATCACATCTAATCGACGCGATCACGCAAAAGGCGTTGAGCTCCATCGGGGCTCGCGCCTTTTCTTTCGTTTGGGAGAAGCAAGGTGGACGAACTCCGCATCGACAAGTGGCTCTGGGCGGCCCGTTTCTTCAAGACCCGCTCCATCGCCCAGGAGGAGGTTTCACTCGGGCGCGTGCTCCTCAACGGGCAGCGCGCGAAACCCTCGCGCGACGTCAAGCCCGGCGACCGACTCGAGATTCACCGTTCGGGAGAGGTCTTTCACGTGTACGTGGAGGCGCTCTCCAATCAACGCGGACCCGCCGAGGCCGCTCAGAAGCTCTATCGCGAGACGCCCGAGAGTCTGGCCGCGCGCATGGAGGCCAAGGAGCGCCGCAAGGTCGCCTTCGAGCCCGCCGACGCGATTCGGCAGGGTCGTCCGACGAAGCGCGAAGGGCGAAAGCTGCGCGCCTGGCAGGATCAGTGGAGCTGACTTCGACTGCCGGAGCCCGAAACGAAAAACACCCCGCCGAATTTTGTTCGACGGGGTGTTTTGCCGTGAGGCTCTGCGATTAGTAGTTGTAGCCTTCCTTGAGCCAGCGGGCCACGTCCAGGGCGCAGTACGTGAGAATGCCGTCGGCACCCGCGCGCTTGAAGGAGATCATCGTTTCCATGGTGATCTTCTTTTCATCGATGCAGCCCATGGCGGCGGCGCACTTGATCATGGCGTATTCGCCCGAAACGTGATAGGCGAAGGTGGGCGCCTTGAATTCTTCCTTGACGCGCCAGAGAACGTCGAGGTAGGGGACGCCCGGCTTCACCATCACCATGTCGGCGCCTTCGGCGAGGTCGAGACCCACTTCCCAGAGGGCTTCGTTGCCGTTGGCGGGATCCTGCTGATAGACGGCCTTGTTGGACTTGCCCAGGTTCGAGGCCGAACCCACGGCGTCGCGGAAGGGACCGTAGAAGGACGAGGCGTACTTGGCGGAATAGGCCATGATGCGCGTGTGGATGAGGCCTTCGCGCTCGAGGCGCTCGCGGATGACGCCGATGCGACCGTCCATCATGTCCGAGGGCGCTACGACGTCTGCGCCGGCGCGGGCCTGCGCGAGCACCTGCTCGACGAGTACTTCGATCGTTTCGTCGTTGAGGATGTAGCCCGTTTCATCGATCAGGCCGTCCTGGCCGTGCGTCGTGTACGGGTCGAGCGCCACGTCGCACATCACGCCGAGTTCGGGGTAGGCGGCCTTGAGCGCCTTCACGGCGCGCGGAATGAGACCGTCGGGATTGGCGGCTTCGCGGCCGTCGGGGGTCTTGAGGTCGTCTTCGATGTGCGGGAAGAGGGCGATCATCGGGATGCCGAGTTCCACCATTTCGCCCGCGACCTTGAGGAGTTCGTCGATCGTGAGGCGGTCGACGCCGGGCATGGTCGGGATCGGTTCGCGGCGGCCTTCGCCTTCCATCACGAAGACGGGGAGAATCAGGTCGTTGACCGTCAAGACGTTTTCACGCATGAGACGGCGGGAGAAGTCGTCGTGGCGCATGCGGCGCATGCGCACGGAAGGATAAGCACCGAGGGTCTGCATAAACAATCCTTTTGAAAGAAACGAAGAATTACGATTCGGGCGTTCGAAGGCCGAGCCACCCTTCGAGCGTGGCGGCGAGCTCGGGCACGCCTTCGCGCTTCATGCCCGAGAAGAGCTGCACGGACACCCGGGGGCCGATTTCGGCGGCTCGCTTCCAAGCCAGGTCGAGCGTGCGGCGGCGCTCCATGTTCTTGAGCTGATCGGCCTTGTTGAGAAGCCAGTGCATCGGTACGTTCGGGCGCTCCTTCATGAATTCGATCAACCATTCGTCGGTCGGCATGAAGGGGCGTCGGGCGTCCATGACGACGACGAGCCCCGAGAGCGAGGCGCGCTGCGCGATGTAGCCGCCCACAAGCGACGACCAGGTCTGGCGGACCGATTCGTTCGCCTTCGCAAAGCCGTAGCCCGGCAGGTCCACGAGATGGCCCACCTCTTCGCGCTCGCCCGAGGCGGTTTTGCGCGAGAGAAGGAAGAAGTTCACGAGCTGCGTGCGGCCCGGCGTTTTACTCGCGAAGGCCAGACGCGTCTGTCGCGTGAGAACGTTGATCGTGGTGGACTTGCCGGCGTTGGAACGCCCGGCAAAGGCGATTTCCGGCAAGCCTTCGGGCGGAAGACCCTGCAGCTTGGCCGCGGAAATGAGAAAGCGCGCGCTGTCGAAAATACTCAAGATGGCATCCGTGGAAGGAGGTCTGTGAAAGGGAGGCGGCTTTCGGCCGCGTCCCGCGAAGTCCGACATTGTAGCAAGGCGCCCGCAGACGCCCCGCCGCAACAGTACGATAACGTTGCGCGCTTAACGCAACGTGACCGGGGATCGGACGAGAATCAGCTCTTGCCGAAGACTTCGTTGATCTGCATGGAGACGCGCACGAAGGTCGTGCGCATCGTGAGCTCCTTGAGGCGACGGGCCCCCACGTAGGTGCAGGCCGAGCGCACGCCCCCGAGAATGTCCTGCACCGTGTTCTCCACGGGGCCGCGTTCGGGGAGAAGAACGCTCTTGCCTTCGGCGGCGCGATACTTCGCGACGCCGCCCGAATACTTGTCCATCGCGTCCTTGGAGCTCATGCCGTAGAAGCGGCGGTAGACCTTGCCGTCGAGTTCCACGCGCTCGCCGCCGGCCTCGTCGTGGCCCGCGAACATGCCGCCGAGCATGACGAAGTCGGCTCCGCCGCCGAAGGCCTTGGCGATGTCGCCCGGGACCGTGCAGCCGCCGTCCGCGCAGATGCGCCCGCCGAGACCGTGCGCCGCGTCGGCGCACTCGATGATGGCCGAGAGCTGCGGATAGCCCACGCCCGTCATCTTGCGGGTGGTGCAGACCGACCCCGGCCCGATGCCGACCTTGACGATGTCGGCGCCCGAGAGCAGAAGCTCTTCGGTCATGTCGCCCGTGACGACGTTCCCGGCCATGATGACGAGGTCGGGGAAGGTGTCGCGGACCTTCTTGACGAAGGAGACGAAGGCTTCGGTGTAGCCGTTGGCGACGTCGATGCAGACAAAGGAGACGGCGTTCCCCGAGAGGCGCATGACTTCGCGGAACTTCTCCCAGTCGCCGTCGCCGATCCCGAGGGAATAGAAGGCGGAGGACTTCGTTTCGAGTTTCGAGAAGAAGTCCACGTACTCTTCGACCGAATAGTGCTTGTGCAGCGCCGTGGAGAGACCGTGCTCGGCGAGTGCGCGCGCCATGGCGAAGGTGCCCGTCGTGTCCATGTTGGCCGCGATGATGGGGATCGCGTGATAGGGCGTGCTCGTGTGAAGGAACTTGAAGGAACGGGTGATGTCCACTTCGGAGCGGCTCGTGAGGGTGGATCGCTTCGGACGGATCAGAACGTCCTTGAAGTCGAGACGAACGGTATTCTCAATGTGCATGGTTCCTACCTTTGGCAGTGTACGTACACTTCGGCAAAAACGCGTGAAAACGCGGGTGTGAAGTGAAGATGACAAACACAAAAAAACGCCGGATGCGGAAAGTTCCCGCATTCGGCGTGGAATGATTGTAGAAGACCCCGACCGTCCGTGCAAGCTTTGTTGCGTCGTTTTTCGGGAGGCGTCAGAGGGCGACCTCGCCGCGCGTGAAGTCCTGCCAGGACTGCGGAATCCGAAGCATGCGGACCTGCTCTCCGTCGACGAGATACTCCATCGGGAGCGCTCGGCTGTTGTAGTTGCTCGCCATGCTCGAGCCGTAGGCGCCCGCGTCGAGGATCGCCAGAAAGTCGCCTTCGTGCACCGCAAGTTCGCGGTTCTTCCCGAGGAAGTCGGTGGATTCGCACACGGGGCCCACCACGTCCATGAGGCGCGGCGCTTCGGCGCGCTCCGTGACGGGTTCGATCGCCATCCAGGCGTCGTAGAGGGCGGGGCGGATGAGGTCCGTCATGGCCGCGTCGACGATGCAGAAGGTTTTCGTCGGGCCCGTCTTGATGTATTCGACCCGGGTGAGCAGGACGCCGGCGTTGCCGACGATGCTTCGGCCCGGTTCGGCAAGGAGCGTCAGATCGGTGAGGTTTCGGGCGCTCAGGTGCGCGCGGACTTCCTCGACGAGCTTCGCGGGTTCGGGCGGGCGGTCCCGCGCCGTGTAGACGATGCCGAGCCCCCCGCCGATGTCGAGGTGCGTGAGGCGGATGCCTTCGCTTCGCAGAAGTTCGACCATGTCGAGGAGCTTGTCGACCGATTCGGTGTAGGGCCCGACCGTCGTGATCTGACTGCCGATGTGGCAGTCGATGCCGACGGGCTCGAGCCAGGGATGCTCATGCGCGAGGCGGTAGAGGCGCGGTACGTCGCGCATGGGAATGCCGAACTTGTTGTTGAGAAGCCCCGTGGAAATGTAGGGGTGGGTGTTCGGGTTGACGTTCGGGTTGCAGCGAAGGCTGACGCGCGCGGGGCGGCGCAGGCGCTCCGTCACGCGCATGAGGCGCAAGAGTTCGCTTTCGGACTCGACGTTGATCGAGTAGAGCGAAAGGTCCACGGCGCGTTCGAGCTCCCGCTCGGACTTGCCCACGCCCGAAAAAACGATTTTCTTCGGATCGGCCCCCGCGCGCAGGGCGCGCTCCACCTCGCCGATGCTGACGGTGTCGAAACCCGCACCGAGACGGGCGAGCAGCGTGAGGATGCCGCGCGTCGGATTCGCCTTCACGGCGTAGCACACCAGGTGGGGATGACCGGAAAAACCGCGCTCCCAGGCGGCGAAGTTCTCTTCGATTTGCCGACGGGAGTATACGTAGGCGGGGCCTTCGAGACGTTCGGCCAGATCGGCGAGGTTGACGTCTTCGCAGTGAAGCGTGCTGCCGATGCGCGAAAAGGCGGGTCTCGGACCGTTTGCAGGTGACAAGAGAGGCATGGTGAGGAATGACGGGGAAAGGACGGCGCTACAATGCGCACGAAGGACTCAGCGGGTTTGTCCGGCGGGATTCTCGGGCAGATAGAGGTCTCCCTTGAGACCGCAGCCCGAGAGGGCCGCGCCGAACGCGCAGGAGAGTATCAGGACCAGAAGGGTTCGTTTCATGATGGATCAGACTATGAACAACGACACGGAATATTTGGAGGCGGCCAACGCCAAGCTTGATGCGATCGAGGCCTGGGCCGACGAGGCGCTGCCCGATGCGGACGTCTCTCGTCAGGGGAACGTTTTGACGCTGCAGCTCGAGGGCGGCAATGAAATCGTACTCAATCTGCAGACGCCTTGGCATGAAATTTGGCTGGCTTCGCGTCTCGGAGGCTACCATTTCCGCGAACGCGACGGCGTCTGGCACGACACGCGCACGGACGCGACGCTCGAGGAAAAGCTCGAGGAGGCCGTGAAGGCTCTGACGGCCTGAACAAAGTTTTTCGGCAAAAGGAAGGGGCTCGACCGCAGGTTTGCGTTCGAGCCCCTTCCCCATTTCGGAGCATCAGAAAATCTGATTGCGGATGAGTTCCTTCGTGGATTCGCTCACCGGGTCGCCGTCCTCCATCACGGCGCCGCCCCGCACGGGGTCGCGGTAGTAAAGGAAGCCGTTGCGCTCGACGACGGAGGCGGGACGGACCCGAACGAATTCGGGCTGATCCTTCACGGCCACCTTCATGTAGTCGATCCAGAGCGGAAGCGCCAGACCGCCGCCCGTTTCGCGCGAGCCCAAGGGCTTGGGGTTGTCGTAGCCGATCCAACCGACGGCCACCTGATTGCCCGTGTAGCCGCAGAACCAGGCGTCGTGACTGTCGTTGGTCGTGCCGGTCTTGCCGCCGATGTCGTCGCGCTTGAGTTCGCGCGTGGCGCGGCGGGCGGTGCCCTTCTTGGCGACGTTGGCGAGGAGCTCGTGCATGATGTAGGCGTTGCGGTCGTCGATCGCGCGGATCGACTCGTCGCCCGCCGTGCGGTTGGTGCTGCGCATCAGGACGCGCCCGTCGTTGTCGGTGACGCGTTCGATGAGGTAGGGCTTCACGCGGTAGCCCCCGTTGGCAAAGACCGAATAGGCGCCGAGCATCTGCCAGGGAGTGACGCTGCCGGCGCCGAGCGCCATCGGGAGGTTCGCCGGATGCTTTTCTGGGTCAAAGCCGAACTTCGCGATGTACTGCTGAGCGTATTCGGGCGAAATGGCCTGCATGATGCGGATCGAAACGAGGTTCTTCGACTTCTGCAGGGCCGTTTCAAGGGTCATCGGACCGTCGAAGCGCCCGTCGTAGTTCTTGGGCTCCCAGAGCTTGTTGCCCGTGAGCTTCGGATCGATCGAAATCGGCGCGTCGTTGATGACGGTGCTCGGCGAGAAGCCCTTGTCGAGCGCCGCCGAATAGACGAAGGGCTTGAACGAGGACCCCGGTTGACGCCAGGCCTGCGTGACGTGGTTGAACATGTTGAGGTTGAAGTCGAACCCGCCCACGAGCGCCGTGACGGCGCCGGTGTTGAAGTTCGAGGCCACGAAGGCGGCCTCCACCTGCGGAACCTGCGCGAGGGTCCAGTGCTTGCCGTCGGCGGAGCGCTGCACGCGGATGATCGAGCCCGGGCGCAGGGGATCGATGCCCTTCTTGGGCTTGGCCGCGAGGTGACGGCGGCCGAACTTGAGGCTCGCCGCGTCGAGCGTGACGATTTCGTCGGCGGAAATGGCCGCCTTGAGCACCTTGGGAGAGGCTTCCGTCACGACGGCGGGCACCATGAAGGGGGAGCTCGCCGTCTTCGCAAGCGCAGCCTTGATGGCCTTCGGGCGCGAGGCGGCGTCGCCGAGTTCGACGAAGCCTTCGGGGCCGCGGTAGCCGTACTTGCGGTCGTAGTTGATCAGATGACGACGCACGGCGTTCACGGCCGCCTGCTGATCGTCCGAACGAATGGTGGTGTATACGTTGAGGCCGCGCGAATACGTTTCGTCCTTGAAGATGTCGTAGACGAGCATGCGGGCGAGTTCGGCGGCGTACTTGGCGGAAACGCGGTCGCTTGTGACGTTGTCGCGCAGCGTTTCCTCGGCGCTCGCCACGCGGCGCGTCTGCATGGGCTGCGCCTTTTCGGCGAGGTAGGTGACTTCGTCGATGTAGCCGAGGTCGTACATGCGGCGCAGAACGTAGTTCTTGCGCATCGTCGCGCGCGAGGGATTGACGATCGGATTGTAGGCGGAGGGAGCGACGGGAAGCCCCGCGAGCGTCGCGGCCTCGCCGATGGAGATTTCCGAGAGCGGACGGCCGAAGTAGGTGCGCGCCGCGCTCGAGAAGCCGTAGGCGCGCTGACCGAGGTAAATCTGATTCAGATAGATCTCGAGGATCTCGTCCTTCGTGAGCTCCTGTTCGATCTTGAAGGACATCGCGATTTCATAGAGCTTGCGCGTGTACGTGCGGTCGGTCGTGAGGAAGAAGTTTCGCGCGACCTGTTGCGTGATGGTCGAGCCCCCCTGGGCGCGGCGCCCGAGGAGAACGTTCATGACGGCCGCGCGCAGAATCCCCGTGATCTCCACGCCGTGGTGCTCGTAAAAGCCGTCGTCTTCGGCCGCGAGGATCGCGAACTTGACGTGTTCGGGAATGTCCTTCAGGTGCACGAAGTCGCGGCGCTCCTCTCCGAATTCGCCGATGAGCTTCCCGTCGGCGCTCCACACGCGAAGCGGAACCTTCGGACGATAGTCCGTAAGGGTGTCGATGGGCGGGAGCTGCCGGTAGATGAGCGAGAAGACGAAGACGCACAGGAAGACGCCGCAGAGCAGGGCTGCGGCGGAGAGTCCGAAGAACCAGCCGAGAAAGCGGCGGAATCCCGAGGTCTTCTTGGAAGCGGTGCGCGAGCGGGTAGAAGCCACGATGTAGGAGAGGAAAGGATAGTAGCGGTTGGAGAGCGCCCGACCTCCGTGCAAAAGGCGGGCAAAGTGGGAGCATTATAAGTTCGGGATTCGGGGCGGGGCCCGAAATTGTCGCAACCGTGTGCAACAGTCGCTAAAGTTTCGCATCGATGGGAAACAAGCGAAAAGGGTCCAAAAAGTGGATAATCCAAGGACTATGTCTCAGAGAATTTTTACCTACCCCATTCGCGTTGCGGACGACGCCATCGATCGGCTCGGACACGTGAACAACTGCGAGTACCTCCGCTGGATGGAGGCCGCGGCGACGGCGCACGCCGCGCAGAACGGATGGGCCTACGCCGATCTCGTCGGCATACGCCGCATGTGGGTGGCTCGGCAACACTGGGTGGAATACCTCAAGCCCGCCTTCCTCGGCGAAGAGCTGATGATGTTCACGTGGGTGCAGTCGATCCGGCACTTTGCATCGCTGCGCCGCTACGCCCTCAAGCGCGGAGAGGACCTTCTCCTTGCGGGCGCCACGGAGTGGGTGTTCGTCGATTCCGAACGCTTCCGCCCCGCGCGGCTCACCGAGGACGTCGTCGCCTCCTTTCTTACCGTCCCGCCCGACGATCCCGAGCTTCAGACCCTCGGCATCGCGCGGCAGATCCGTTATTCGCCGTCGGCGACGCTCTTGGGTTGAGGTGACAACGTGTCGCATTTTTTGTCGATTGAACATTTGACCTTCGGGTACGGGGAACGGCGCATCCTCAACGACGTCTCCATGCACTTCGAACGCGGACAGGTGGTCGCCATCATGGGCGGATCGGGCATGGGCAAGACCACGCTCCTCAAGCTCATCGGCGGGCTTCTTACGCCGCAGAAGGGCTGCGTGAAGTTCGACGGAGAGGAGATTCACACGGCCGATCAGAAGACGCTCTATCGTCTTCGCCGCCGCATGGGAATGCTCTTTCAGTTCGGCGCCATCTTCACGGACCTCTCGGTCTTTGACAACGTGGCGTTTCCGATGCGCGAGCAGACGAACCTTGACGAGGAGACGATCCGCGACCTGGTGCTTCTCAAGCTCAACGCCGTGGGACTGCGCGGCGCGGCCGAACTCATGCCCTCGGAAGTTTCGGGCGGCATGTCGCGGCGCGTGGCGCTCGCGCGCGCCATCGCGCTCGACCCGGCCCTCATTCTCTACGACGAACCCTTCGCCGGGCTCGATCCCATTTCGATGGGGGTGACGGCCAAGCTCATCCGTTCGCTTTCGGACTCGCTTCACGCCACGAGCATCGTGGTGACGCACGACGTGGCGGAAACCTTTGAAATCGCGGACTACGTCTACATGATTTCCTCGGGGGTCGTCGCCGCCGAGGGCACGCCCGACGAACTTCGCTCGAGCACGGATCCCTTCGTGACGCAGTTCATCCGCGGCGAATCCGACGGTCCCGTGCGCTTCCATTATCCGTCGCCCGATCTTCGGGTCGACTTTCTCGGAGAGAAATCAGCATGATCGGGTGGATTTCCAATTTCGGGGCGACCGTCATCCGGGAAGTCCGCGGCGTCGGCAAATTCGGCCTCTTCTCCGTGCAGGTGTTGCGAAAGCTCACCGGCGCGCGGGGCCGGGCCGTGATGCAGCAGATTCACTTTCTCGGCAACGGGTCGCTTCTCATCATCGCCGTCTCGGGCCTCTTCGTGGGCTTCGTGCTCGGTTTGCAGGGCTACTACACGCTCGTGAGCTACGGCAGCGAACAGGCCCTCGGGGTGCTGGTGGCGCTTTCCCTCGTGCGTGAACTCGGACCCGTGGTGACGGCGCTTCTCTTTGCCGGCCGCGCGGGCACGGCGCTCACCGCTGAGATCGGCCTCATGCGCTCGGGCGAGCAGATCGCCGCCATGGAGATGATGGGGGTCGATCCCTTCAAGCAGGTCCTGGCGCCGCGCTTCTGGGGCGTCTTCGTCGCCATGCCCATCCTGGCCTTGATTTTCTCCGCCGTCGGCATTCTCGGCGCCTGGCTCGTCGGGGTCGGACTCATCGGGACCGACGACGGCGCCTTCTGGTCGCAGATGCAGAGTTCCGTCGACATTTACCACGACATCGGAAACGGCATCCTCAAGAGCATCGTCTTCGGCGTGGTGATCGCGTTGGTGGCGCTCTTTTGCGGTTGGTCGGGACGACCCACGCCCGAAGGCGTGGCGCACTCCACGACGCGCACCGTCGTCACGTCGTCGCTTCTCGTTCTCGGGGTCGACTTCATGATGACGGCCTGGCTTTTCACTGTTTTCTGAATACTTTCTTTTTACGGTGGGGCGCTCCGTCGGGGCGCTCCGAAGGGGACCAACAACCATGCAACGACAGAAAACCCTCGAGTTTTGGGTCGGCATTTTCGTCATTCTCGGCTTCGCCGCCTTGCTCTTCATGGCGCTGCAGAGCGCCAATCTCGGCAGCTTCTCGTTCGGACACAAGACCTACGCCGTCACGGCGGAATTCGACAACATCGGCGGTCTCAAGCCGCGCGCGGCCGTCAAGAGCGCGGGTGTCGTAGTGGGCCGCGTGCGCTCGGTCGAATTCGATCCGGAAACCTTCATGGCCCGCGTGACGATGGATCTGGAACAGAAGTACGCCTTCCCCGCCGACTCGTCGGCGAAGATCCTCACGAGCGGTCTTCTCGGCGAGCAGTACATCGGCCTCGAGGCCGGGGCCGACGAAGCCAATCTTGACGACGGATCGAGCATCCGCCGCACGCAGTCGGCCGTCGTGCTCGAAAATCTGATCAGTCAGTTCCTGTACTCCACTGCGGAAAAAAGTGGAGAATAAACACTCTTTTTGACAGCAAGAGGACCTGAGTCCGCGGAGGGTTCGCGAGGTCCCGTGAGATCCGACAATGAAATCCCGTCAACTTCTTATTCCCGCGTTGATGGCCGGTCTGCTTGCCGGCTGCGCCCAGGTTCCGCCCGATGCGGGACAGACGCCCCACGACCCCCACGAAGCCTTCAACCGCCACATGTGGGCCTTCAACGACGCGCTCGACCGCGCCGTGCTCAAGCCCGTCGCCGAGGGCTACGTGGCCGTGACGAACGAACCCGTCCGCGACGCCGTGAGCAACGCCGTGGACAATCTGCTCGAACCGAACAACGCCGTCAACAACCTCCTGCAGGGAAAGGGCAAGGCGGGGGTGGAATCGACCTTCCGCTTCCTCGTCAACTCGACCTTCGGCATCGCCGGCCTCTTTGACGTCGCCTCCTGGATCGGAATGGAACGCCGTCCGGAAGACTTCGGACAGACGCTCGCCGTCTGGGGCGCGGGGGAAGGCTCTTACTGGGTGCTTCCCTTCCTTGGGCCCACGACGACGCGCGACGTCTGGCGTTATCCCGTGCAGTGGGGGCTCACTCCCACGACCTATCTCTATTGGGATGAGGACTGGTGGCTCGGCGCCGCCCACACCGTCGTGACGGCGGTGGACGGCCGCGCGCGTCTTCTGGAAGTGGAGGACCAGGTCCGCGGCGCCACGATGGACGAATACATCGCCGTGCGCGAAGCCTATCTGAGCATGCGGCGCAACGCCGTGCGCGACGGTGAGGTGTCCGAGGAGGAAGAACTCGGCGGCCTCACGCCGCTCAACTTTGAGGAATGATCATGATTTCCCGCCGTACTTTGGTTTTGTGTGCCGCCTGCGCGGCCGTTCTGCCCGCGGGCGCCCTTCAGGCGGCTCCCGATCCCAAGGGGGATCCCTTCGCCTATCTGGTGGAGCTCAGCAACGTCGTGCTCGACGAAATCCGTAAGAATCCGGCCCTGCACAAGGCCGATCCCGAGCAGGTCCGCAAGCTCGTCGACGAAACGCTCATGCCTGCGGCCGACTTCGAAATGATGACCCGCATGACGGTGGGGCCGCGCTGGCGTCAGGCCTCCGCCGAGGAACGTACCGAACTGATGGAGGCCTTCAAGGCCCTTCTCGTGCGCGTCTATTCGGGTGCGCTCACGACCGTGGAGGACCACCGCTGCGAACTTCGTCCGACGCGCAACAAGAAGGTCCGCGACGAGATGATCGTGCGCACGCTTCTCAAGAGCGCCGGCCGCAACGACATCGGCCTTGACTACCGCATCTACCGCGACAAGACCGGAACCTGGCGCATCGTCGACGTCAACGTCGAAGGCATCTGGATGGTGGAGAACTACCGTTCGCAGTTCGCTCCGATTCTGAGCCAGGAGGGCGTCGCCGGCCTCGTCACGGCGCTTAAGACGAAGAGCGATCAATTCGTCAAGAAGGACGAAAAATGAATCTCAACGGTCGTGACGTGACCGTCGACACGGTCGTCTCCGTCAAGCGGGAGGCGCTCGACGCCTTCCGCGCGGGCGACCGCACGGTCGACTTCGACGGCGTCGGTCGGCTCGACAGCTCCGCCGTCTCTCTTCTTCTCGCGCTTTTGCGCCGATATCCGGAGCTGCGCGTCGAACACGCGCCCGAAGACCTGCGCACGCTCGCGCGTCTCTACGGCGTTCATGAACTTTTAGCCGGGAACGGTCTCTGAGACCGTTCTCAGACAGTCTTTTTCCATGCAGAAACTGAAAATCCGCGGCGGTCGCCGCCTGGTGGGGGAAGTGCGCGCTTCGGGTGCGAAGAACGCCGCGCTTCCGATTTTGGCCGCCTCGCTCCTGTGTCCGGAAGACCTCGTTCTCTCGAACGTGCCCGACCTCGCCGACGTGCGCACGATGTTCCGCCTTCTCGAAGGCATGGGCGTCGTCATCCGTCGGGAGGGCGACAAGGTCGTCCTCAACGCCTCGCGCATCACGAGCACGAAGGCGCCCTACGACCTCGTCAAGACGATGCGCGCCTCGATCCTGACGCTTTGCCCGCTCACCGCCCGCTTCGGCAGCGCCGACGTGAGCCTTCCCGGGGGCTGCGCCATCGGGGCGCGTCCCGTGGATCAGCACATCAAGGGGCTCGAAGCGCTCGGTGCGGAGGTGACGATTGAAAACGGCTACGTTCTCGCGCGGGCCGGCCGCCTCCAGGGCGCGCACATCATCACGGACATGGTGACCGTGACGGGAACGGAAAACCTCCTCATGGCGGCCGTCCTCGCCGACGGCGTCACGGTGATCGAAAACGCCGCGAGGGAACCTGAAGTGGTCGACCTCGCTGAATGTCTCAACAAGATGGGGGCGAAGATCGAGGGCGCCGGCACCCCCGTCATCACCGTGCACGGTGTGGAACGCCTGCACGGCGCCGAACATTCGGTCGTTCCCGACCGCATCGAGGCGGGAAGCTTTTTGATCGCCGGGATCGTCACGCGCGGCGACGTGCTCGTGACGCACTGCGTGCCCGCGCACATGGACGTGCTTCTCGCGAAGCTGCGCGAAGCGGGCGCCGACATCGTCACGGGACCCGACTGGGTGCGGGCCCGCATGACGGAGCGTCCCCGGGCCGTTTCGGTGCGCACCATGCCGCATCCGGGCTTCCCGACGGACATGCAGGCGCAGTTCATGACGCTCGACGTGCTCGCCGAGGGCACGAGCTCGATCACGGAGACCATTTTCTGCACCCGCTTGATGTCTTTCCCCTTGGCCAGATTAAAATTGCCG
>OGLQ01000660.1_pt1 | contig 20957 bp, 20 predicted proteins | sample 1572941 | NCBI WGS metagenome assembly OGLQ01 (sample SAMEA2581891, study PRJEB24529) | metagenome | biome: Human gut stool | place: China | collected 2011
ATTGGGAAATGCAGATCAAAGGGGCTTGGGGCATTCCCCAACAAGCGTTTTGCAAAGCAAAATAAGCAGATGTATATACGTCTGCACTGCTTGCCACGTAGATGTTTCCGTCAACTACTGCGTCAGGAATTTTTATCTAAAGATCACCTTAATATGAGGTGCAGAAGATCGTACAGTATTGCGTACGCAAAAGTACCTCATGATGCAAAGAATACGCGGCTGCGTAATGGTAAGGAATATATTTATAGCAGTTTGCGTTTTTGATGCACAAGCAACATTCGCAAACTGCATATCGCAAATATGCCGTTTTGATAGGCACTGTTTTTAAAAATTGCGATAATAAAAAGTATCCTCCATAGTGATAATGGAGGATACCGATCTTTCGACATCGTTGTTTGAATTCTCCTATTATTTTATCATGGTTATATCTGGGAATCAATAGAAAACCATACAAATGTATCCCACCCGACCTTAGAAAAAACCTCGCAGAAGCTGAAAGTTTATTGCACATTGCCCATTTTTGCATGAAAAACCCAGCTATAAACGATGGTGGACAAAATAAGTGGTCAGGTGGGTGTCCAAGCCGCAGGAGGAAACAAAATGGCACGACGGGGAGAAAACATTCACAAACGCAAGGATGGTCGGTGGGAAGGCCGGTACATCAAGGCGCGCACGCCGGAGGGCAAAATCCAGTGGGGTTACGTCTACGGCATAGTCTATGCAGAGGTCAAACGGGTGCTGATCCAGAAAAAAGCAGAGGCGGGCTTCTACAACCTGAAAAGAACCGACCTGACCTTTGAAGCACTGGCTGAAGTATGGCTGCACTCCCTGCGGAACAGTATAAAAGAATCCACCTATGCGCATTATTCGTACACCCTGCACAAGTATCTTCTTCCTGTTTTGAGCAAAGTGCCCGTTGCGTCCCTTGAGGAAAGCTTTCTGGAACAGGCCATGCAGCAGATCATCACGCCTATGGATGCTGCACACAAGCCACTGGGGAAATCCTCTGCCCGGGAATGCCTCTCGATGCTGCGCCGCATCTGCAAATATGCCGCGCATTTACGCCTGATCCGTCCGATGGAGCTGGAAGTAGCACTGCCAAAAGCTATCGACAAAATTTCTGCGCCTCTCTCCCCGGTGGAACAGCAACGGCTTTATCAATATGTGCAGGAGAATCCAACAGTGCGCAAGATTGGGCTACTATTGGGGCTTGAATTAGGTCTGCGTATTGGTGAGATTTGCGGCCTGCAATGGGGTGATTTTGACCTGAAACTTGGAATACTGAAAATCAATCGGACGGTCTGTCGAATTTCCTGTGGAAACGGTCATACAAAGGTAGTCATCCAAACGCCGAAAACCCGCACCTCGCGCCGGGAAATTCCAATCCCGAGACAACTGCTTGTTATCCTGAAAAAGCTGCGCGGAAATACCAGTAATTCTACATGGTTTCTGTCCGGAAACGAGTCCAAGCCTACCGAACCCCGCTGCTACCGGAAAAGCATCAAAGCATATCTGAAGCAGGCAGCTGTCCGGCAAGTGCGTCCGCACGCGCTGCGTCATACTTTTGCTACCGCCTGTCTGCAGGCGGGGTGCGACGTGAAAACACTCAGCGAATTGTTAGGACACGCCAACGCCAACATCACCTTGCAGCGTTATGTGCACTCCGACCTGACTCGAAAGCGCAGGGAGATGAACCGGATATTTTCCCATCAGGTGTCCATGAGGGGCGGAAAAGCGATAAATATAATGGAATAACGCCAGATTTTTCCCGTGACCCTCCATTATCACTATGGGGGATACCCCTTTGTGCGGGAAGGGGTGAATAGGGTGGCATTGCGTCTGTTTGAGCACAACGAAAAAGCATATCGCGCGGCAGTCCGGATGATGGACCAGTATGGCAAAGCTGCCATTGTTCATCCCACCGGTACCGGAAAGAGCTACATTGCGTTCAAGCTGATCGAGGACAACCCGGAGAAGGTCGTGCTCTGGCTTTCTCCCAGTGAATATATCTTCAAGACCCAGCTGGAGAGCCTGAAAAGGAACGACCAGGGCTTTCCGCTGGCAAACGTTCACTTTTACACTTATGCCAAACTGATGTGCTGCACGCAGGCGCAGCTGGACGAAATAGCAGCGCAGAAGCCTGCCTATATTATACTCGATGAATTCCACCGTGCCGGTGCGGAATGCTGGGGCGAAAGCACGGTGGCTTTATTAAAGTTGTGCCCGGAGGCAAAGCTTCTGGGGCTGACGGCAACAAACATCCGGTATCTGGATAATAACCGTGACATGGCCGAAGAGCTCTTTGATGGGCATACGGCGAGCGACATGACCCTTGGCGAAGCAGTCGTCAGGGGCATTTTGCCTGCCCCGAAATATGTGACCACGGTTTATCAGTACCAGAAAGCCCTTGCAAAGTATCAGGCGCGGGTGGATAACCTGCGGACACCGGGCATTCAGGATGTGAATCAGAAATATCTGGACGCCCTGCGCCGCGCTTTGGAACAAGCGGATGGTCTGGATAGGGTCTTTGCCCATCATATCACAAATAAGTCTGGCAAGTACATCGTCTTCTGCGCCAACAAAGAGCATATGGACGAAATGGTGTCCCATGTGCCGGAGTGGTTCGCCGGGGTCAACTCAAATGTGGTGGTGTATCAGGCTTACTCGGATGACCCTAACACGGACAAGGCGTTTGCCGACTTCAAAACTGATACCAGTGACCGGCTCAAGCTGCTGTTCTGCATCGATATGCTTAACGAGGGCGTCCATGTGGAGGGAATTTCCGGGGTCATCCTGTTCCGACCAACGATTTCGCCCATTATCTACAAGCAGCAGATCGGACGTGCCCTGACCGCTGGTGATAATACGACACCACTTATCCTAGATGTTGTCAACAATTTCGATGGCTTGACCAGTATTTCCGGTTTGCAAGGCGAGATGCAGGAGGCGGTCCACCGGCTCTATGCCAACGGCGAGGGCGACAAGATTGTGACCGAACGGTTTGAGGTCATCGAGCAAGTGCACGATTGCCGGGTGCTGTTCGAGCAGCTGCAAGCGAGCCTTTCGTCCGGTTGGGAGCACTACTTCTCCGAGGCAAGCATCTACTATGCGGAACACGGCAACCTGAATGTCCCGAAACTGTATACCACGCCCGGCGGTCTGAGCCTTGGCGTGTGGCTGGTCACTCAGCGTCGTGTGCGCGAGGGACAAATTCAAGGCATCCTGACCGAACAACAGATTCAACGGCTGGACAGCATCGGCATGGTCTGGGGCAACCGGAAGGAAATTGCGTGGCAGCACGGATTTGAGGTCGCAAAGAAATACCACGACACCTACGGAAACCTGATGGTGCCCGGAAAGTATGTGGATCCGGACGGCTATCCACTGGGACAGTGGATCATCAAGACCCGGCAGCAAAAGCTGAACGGCCGACTGAAGGAAGAACGCATCGCACAGCTTGATGAGATCGGCATGGTGTGGAACATTTTCGATGCCAAGTGGGAAAAGGCTTATGCGCTGGCTGCGGCTTATTATGAGGAAAACGGCAACCTGAATATCCCACGTTCCTATGTGACAGCGGCTGGCGAACGGCTGGGACAATGGGTCGAAAGCCAGCAATGGGCGTACCCAAAAGGCAAGCTGACAGACGAGCAGGTCGAGCGGCTCAGCCGGATCGGGATGTACTGGGGCAATCGCAATGACCGCAAGTGGAACGAGGGGTATCAGGAGGCAAAGCGCTATTTTGATGCCCACGGCGACCTGAACGTTCCAGCAGAATATGTGTCACCGGGCGGTTACAACCTCGGAAATTGGGTCAAACGGCAGCGGTATACCCGCCAGAATCCTGAAAAAAGCGGCGCTGTTTTGACAGAGGAGCGGATTGCAAAGCTGGATGAAATCGGGATGCGGTGGGGGAAAAGTAACCCTAAGCACCCGTCTAAGCAGGCAGCACAAGCCGAAAGAGTTACGGCAAAAGCAGGTTGAAGCAAGGAATCTATAAACAAACGCGAATTTATGTGAGGAGAAAAAATGGCTACGAATACTGTCGGAATCGATAAGGAAGTTGAAGTTGACCGCAAGGAAAATCTGCGCGACCATCGCCTGTACTGGATCGGGCGTCGGACGCAGGACGTAATCTTGTCATCGCTGGCACTGGTGGTGTTGTCGCCGGTCATGCTGGCTACGGCTATTGCAATTGTGGTGGATGACCCGTCTGCCGGCCCTGTCTTCAGTCAGGAACGCATCGGCCGCAACGGAAAGCCCTTCAAGTTCTATAAGTTCCGCTCCATGTGCCCCAATGCAGAGGCAAAGCTGGATGACCTGCTGGATCAGAACGAGATGGATGGTCCTGTGTTCAAGATTAAGGACGACCCCCGCATTACCCGTGTGGGTAAATTTATCCGCAAGACCAGTATCGATGAGCTGCCGCAGCTGTGGAACATCCTGAAGGGCGATATGAGCATCGTTGGCCCCCGCCCGGCACTTCCCCGCGAAGTGGAACAGTACGGCGACTACGAAAAGCAGCGTCTGTATGTGACTCCCGGCTTGAGCTGCTATTGGCAGATTGCCCCGCACCGCAACGACCTCTCTTTTGAGGAGTGGATGGATCTGGATGTGAAATACGTCAAGGAGCGTAGCTTCTGGGTGGATTGGAAAATTATTTTTAAGACGTTTAAGGTGTGCCTGCTGGGGCGTGGGGAGTAAGGGGTATCAGCTTACATAAAGATTGGGAGAATAGCCGTGGGAAAAAAGAAAAAAATCTTAATGGTTCATAATTTTTATCAAATAGGTGGCGGAGAACATACGGTTTTCAAAAACGAAGTAGAACTGCTTCGAGATAATGGCCATGAAGTAATAGAGTATACGCGTAGCAACGATGAGCTGAAATCTGATAAATGGAAATTGCTCTTTTTGCCTTTTACAACAGTGTGGTCTCTTAGAACCTATATAGAAATCAGAAAACTGATAAAGAACGAACAAATCGATGTTGTACATTGCCATAACACGTTTCCATTGATTTCGCCATCTGTGTATTATGCTGCAAGAAGTATGAAAGTTCCTGTGGTTCAGACAATCCATAATTTCAGACTTCTCTGCCCGAATGGGTCTTTTTACTGCAAAGGCAAGGTGTGCGAAAAGTGCCGCGAGAACGGAAACTTCAAAGAAGCAATAAAAAACAAATGTTATCGAAACTCTACAGTTGGAACAATAATTGTTGCAGCAATGTTAACGGTTAACAGAAAACTAGGAATCTATAAAAAAATATCATATATCTTTTTGACCGAATTCAACAAAAGTAAATTCGATAAACTCATCGATATAAATTCAAATCAGGTATTCGTAAAACCTAATTTTGTAAGCAGAAAAGGGGAGCCAAGCAAAGGAGCACACAAGCGAGTGTTCATTTTTGCAAGTAGACTTGAAGAAAACAAAGGAATAAAACTCCTTTTGGAATTGTGGAAGTTGCTTCCTAAGGATTATTGCCTGCACATTTATGGAGATGGAACTCTCAAAAATTTCGTTGAAGAAAATGTGAAAGAGAATATTTCCTTTTACGGATTTACTCCACAGAAAACTATTTTTGAAGATTTATCAACTGCAACAGCACTTGTATTTCCAAGTATCTGGTATGAAGGCTTCCCAATGATTCTTGCAGAGGCAATGGCCATTGGTTGCCCTGTTGTATCGACAAATATAGGCAATGCAGGAGATATTCTTGTCAATTCAAAAGGTGGAACAACATTTGAACCTGACAAGCCCGATACATTTATAAATGCTATTGAAGATGTTTTGCAGAACAACGAAATATATCAGAAAAATGCACTGGCCTATTACAGCGAAACACTGTCAAAAGATAAAAATTATGTTCTCCAAAACGATATATATGAACATTTGTTCGGGGGGGGGGTAAGAACATATATTTATGCCGGAAGACTTGATAAAGGAAAAGGAATACTAAAACTGCTTAATGAATGGATCAATCTGCCGGGCACCTATGTACTTGAAGTTTATGGAGAGGGTGAGTGCGCAGCCGAGGTTCGAAAGTTAGCAGCTAAATGTCCGAACATTCATTTGAATGGATTCTGTCCACAAAAAGAATTATTCAATTCCTTAAAATCCGCAGTCGCATTGATTACGCCCTATATATGGTATGAGGGCTACCCTATGAATATTGCAGAATGTTTCTCTTTGGGAGTTCCGGTCGTATCAACAAGTATTGGAAATGCTGGCGACTTAGTTTCAAAATCAAATGCAGGAACTCTATTTGATTTTGAAGTCAAGGGCTCTTTTAGGAAAGCGTTGGATGCAGTTTGTGAACAACGAACGAAATTTTCGTTTAATGCTTATAACTATTACTTGTGCAACCAGACACCTGCTTCAAACTATGAAAGACTAAATAAAATATATGATACATTGTAACAAACTAAAGAATATTCCTACACGCGTAAATATAATTGGTGTGCCGATTTCAGTAGTGAATATGGAGAGTTGTATTTCCTTTTTATTCTCCAATTGGGATGCTGTACATGGAAATTACGTCTGTGTTTCCAATGTGCATACGACAGTTATGGCACATGATGATCCACAATATTATAAGGTGCAAGCGGAGTCTCTGCTGTCTGTGCCAGACGGAAAACCACTTTCTGTAATTGGAAGAAAGAAATTTCCGCAGATGAATCGTGTCACCGGACCGGATTTGATGCGAAGGCTTTTTGAAGAGTCGAAAGAAAAGAAAATTCGGCATTACTTTTATGGAACAACGCAAGAAAATATAAATGCGCTTCTTGAGAAAATCAAAAAGGAGTATCCATGGGTTGAAGTAGTTGGATATGAGCCTTCCGTGTTTCGTCCGCTCAGTGAAGAAGAGGAGAATGCACTCATAGCGCGAATAAATCAAACCAATCCAGATATTGTCTGGGTCGCCTTGGGCGCTCCACGCCAAGAAGAGTTCTGCTATAAAATGCAAGGGAAAATCAACGGCCTTATGATTGGCGTTGGTGGAGCATTTAATGTCGTCTCTGGCGTAATTGATGAAGCACCTCAATGGATGCAGGATATTAGCATGGAATGGTTTTATCGCTTCATGAAGGAACCCAAAAGATTATTTAGAAGATATTTGGTGACCAATTCTAAGTTTATATGGTTATCGCTACTAAATGAACACACAAAAATTCGATGATTAGAAATTTCTGTAAATATGAAACAACTTAAAGTGAAAATCCATACACATCCAATATATATTTTCTGGATGCTAAAAATAATATTTGATATGTTTTATCAGCAAAAAATGCTGACTGTTATAATAACGGCTTTTGCCATTCTATTGCTTATAATTGCAATAACAAAAAGATTCCCTCTGAAACCTTGTATCAGTGATACAATCGTTATTTTGATTGCGTTGATGTTTACGGGATCATGGCTTAAATCACCAGAACTATATCTTGATTATTTGAAAATAATTTCTTCGCTGCTTTTATACTTTTTAGGCAGATTCTATGTAAAAGATATTGATACGGTTTGGGAGAGCTTAACATCATCGCTTCTTTTTGCTCTAGTTATAAATCTTATTGTTTGCCTCGCCGGAAAAGGAACAATAGTATGGGGGTCAGCTGTCACATATAGAGGAATGTATTTTTTCAAAACGGATTTTGCTGTCATGCTCTGCTACTTTCTAATCACATGGATTTATAACAAAAAGATGGAAAAATCAGATTTTATTCCTCTTGCTATCGCAGTGGTACTAATTGTACTTTGTAACGCACGAATTATTTATCTATGCACTATCGTCGCCTTATTTATTTTCTTTCAGTATAGAAAAAATAAAAAAATCATTTCATTCAAAAATGTTTTGATGCTTGGGTGTGCGTTTTTAGTTTGCATATATGCTCTTCGCTTTGTTTCAAACACCAAATTTTTTCAGGATAGAGGACTACTCAGCTTGCATTTCGATAAATTATCAGATTTGATGAATGCAAGCAATACTCAGGGCAGAAATGAAATCTGGACATTGTTACTAACAGCATTTAACAGACAAAATATTTTTACGAAAATATTTGGAGCAGCAATGAACTTCAATCAAATATTTGGATATTCAGGATTGAATGAGCATAACACATATGTAAAAGTTCTTATAAATACGGGATATTGCGGATTGGTATTGTTTGCATTGCTTTTTTTTATCGCAATTAAAGAAATAAATGATACACCTGATAAAAAACTTAGCTGCTATACATTATCTGTTTTAATGGTATTTTTGATAGTCGGTTTTTCAGTTCCTACCATTCTATATACAAACTGTTCTTGGATACCATTATTTATGATTGGTGGTTGTATATCCTCCGCACAAGAAAATTATAATGTAGAGGTAGTTGAAACGTGAAAAGCAATGTAATAAAAAATACTATGATGCTCTATGGTATGTCAATCGCCAAAATCGTATTTCCCCTTTTGACATTGCCGTATCTGACCCGTGTGCTTTCTGTAGAAAGCTACGGCGTGGTTTCGTATGTAAAAGCTGTAATGCAGTATATGCAGTTGGTTGTAGATTTTGGCTTTATGCTGTCCGGCACAAAGGATATTGTAAACGCGAAGAACGACCACGAAAAATTGGAAAAAGAAGTTGGTGACATTCTCCTTGCCCGCGTTTTGTTGGCGGCGGCGGCTTTTGTTGCCCTGCTGGGAATGATTGCGGTGATTCCCCTGCTGCGCGCCAACATCGGATATACGCTGTTGGCATTTGTGACAGTGTTTTTGTCGGTGTTTTTGTTTGATTATTTCTTCCGAGGCATCGAAAAAATGCAGGTCATCACGCTGCGCTTTGTCGCTATGCGCGGCATCGCAACAGCATTGACTTTTGTTTTTGTCCACTCTGATAAAGACATTTTGTTTGTCCCCTTACTGGATGCAGTTGGTTCGCTGGTGGCTGTTATCCTTGTGTTTGTTGAACTGAAGAAAGAAAACATTAAGATTCACTTTTCCGGTGTAAGTACAGCGTGGAAAAAGCTAAAAAATTCGTTTGTCTATTTTGCTTCCAACATGGCAACAACTGCATTTGGTGCATTGAATACGCTGCTGATTGGCGCATTCCTTCCAGCAACGGAAGTTGCATATTGGAGTGTCTGTATGCAGCTAATTGGCGCGGTGCAGACGATGTATACCCCTATTACGGATGGCATTTACCCAGAGATGATCAAGACAAAAAGCTGGAAGTTTATCAAGCGGCTTCTGATGATTTTTATGCCCATTGTATTCGCGGGCAGTGCGTTTTCAATTGCGGTAGCTCCGTATGCACTTCAGATTGTTGGCGGTGAGCAGTATGTTGCAGCGACTTCCCTGTTCCGTGCATTGGTGCCAGTACTGATTTTCAGTTTCCCGGGAATCGTGCTGGGCTGGCCGACATTGGGCGCACTGGACAAGGCCGCACAGGTGACAAAAACAACAATTCTGTCTGCCGTTGTTCAGGTGGCAAGCCTGCTATTGCTGATTGCAACGGGGCATTTTACCGTGATGTGGATCGCAATATTCCGCTGTGTAACGGAGTTTGTCCTTATGGCAAGCCGCGGATGGTATTGTTGGAAATATAGAAAAGAGTTTTACTAAGCCAATATGGGAAGTAACAGGAGGATATCGTGACGGAAGTAGAGGAAAAGAATGCAAAAGAAACCGATAAAGTAGAATCGGCATTACAAAGAGCAATTCATATAACAAAATTGCTTATTATATGGGCGGCTCGCTCATTCTTGTATTCAGGATGCACATTTTGTGTGTTTCTTGTTTTTCATTTTGTTTACGGAAAAGCTTCCAGCAATGAACTTGTTGAAGTTGGAGCACTTGTATGTGGAATAGTATGGCCGACATTGTTTGAAAACAATCAGGTCGATAAAATTCACGGATTTTTGAAAAGATGGCTTTTGGTTTCATTCTTTATTTTCGCTATAAATTATATAGTAGTGTACCGTAGTGCATTTATTGGTGTTCCATTGTCAGATAGAGAGGAAACCTCATGTGCTTTTTTGCTTCTTGCATTTGGGATATTATCCTGGATTTTATGTGCGGCAGTTTCGATTTATAAGGAGGTGCGCTCCGTATGTTGATTGAAAAAGTTATCACAAACTTTTCTGATGTAAGCCTCTGGGCAATAGCACTTGTAGTTGGGTATGTCCTAATTGGTGCGATTTTGCTATTAAGATTGGCATGGAAAAGAAAACATACCAAGATGGAGAATGTCACTCAAAACACACCCATTGAACAAAGTAAAGAAATATACAGAGAGAGTCAAAATGACACAAAATCTGAAAATTCAGACGCCACAAAATATCTACCTGTCCCACAAGAACACGTTAGCATAATTGAGCAAAAAGATTTCTCACATTTTTATATCACTCTCGAGCATCATCTTAAAGCTCCGTCAAAATTTCTAGATACCCTAAAAGATTTGTGGGAAGAGCCAAATATTTCTACCGGTATGGTTGCTACACCTGAAATGTTTTTCTCCAGTCAAGAATTTTATGGAAGTTATTATGACAATCTTGCACATGTCGAAAAGAAGCAAAATAGCGTTGTTAAACTCCGTGAGGGCACACTTATAAATTTAAACGGAAAAATCTACCGAGTTCGAAAAATTGAGATTCAAAATAAGGCCACGTCATCAAGCGTTCGCTTAGATTTAGAAAAACTATCGGTTAGCAACTATTCGCTAGAGAAAAGAGATAACCATTATGCAAGACTTAGAAGGTCAAATAGTTGATTGACTATTAAGGAGAATCATATGAAACAACTTAACGAAGAAGAAGTAAAAATCTATCAGCTTGGCATTTTAAATACCGTTGCTGATTTTTGCGAGAAAAACCAAATTCAATACTGGTTGGATTGCGGGACATTACTTGGCGCAATTCGCCACAAAGGGTATATTCCTTGGGATGATGATATTGATATTGGAATGTTGCGGCCAGATTTTGACCGATTTATGAATATTTTTAATCAAGCGAATGGTCGCTATAAATTTATTTGTCGGGAGCTTGGCAATAGTTTCTATTACCCCTATGGAAAAGTGCTGGACACGGAAACTGTTTTGTATGAACCAGATGAAAACGGCATGAAGATCAGTGTGAATATTGACGTTTTTGTCTATGACAATGCTCCTGAAAGCAACCAAAAAGTTGCAGAAATGTACAAACTAGAAGATTGGTATACAAAATTAAATGCTGTTCAAAATGGTGTTGTTGGAACGCATGGAATTATAAAAGACATTGTAAAAACGGTTGGCTTTGAAGTTTTGAAGATTTTCCCGAAAGGATACTTTTCCAAAAAGATTGTTGATAATTCAAAGAAATATGCTGATACGAATACATCGGCAGTCGGAAATTTCACTTCTGTTCCCAGAATTGTTTGTGAAAAGGATGTTTTTTCTTCATTCATAAAGGTTCCTTTTGAGGGAAGAGAGTACAATGCACCTGTTGGATATGATAAATGGCTAAACGCATTTTACGGCGATTATATGCAACTTCCTCCCGAAGAGAAAAGAGTATCCCATCATATGTATAAAGCATACCAGAAGTAAAAGGGTAGTGAGCGTGAGGAAATGTCGAGTTTCATAATTACGCGTAAAGAGGTTTTACTGGAATTTTCAAAACGAATCGGAAAATTTGATGAAATGTGGCAGTTAACAGAAGCAACTATGCGAGGTGAAATTCCATTTCGGACGAGCTTTTTATGCACTTTTGAGAGAGTGTATTGAGGTGGTGAAACAGGGCGAGCATTCGCCCGAAATCGAGAGGTCGTTCCAACAACTTGCGCGCGCAAATAAGTGCCCGGTGATTTGGGGATGTACATAATGCCTGTTTTTATGAAAGGTATAAGAATGACATTGATGCAACGGTATACGATCCGTTATTGTTTATATTGAAAAATGAAAGAAGAAAATGATGATGAGTAAAATTCTTACATTTGGAGTATATGACTACTTCCATTTGGGACATCTGCGACTGTTCAAACAGTGCAAAAATTATGGAGATTATTTAATTGTGGCTGTTCAAGACGGAGATTACATTAAGAAGTATAAGCCGGATTCTAAGATCTTATATACGACCGCAGAACGGGTAGAAATGCTTGAATCATTGCGGATTGTTGACAAAGTAGTGGTATATGAATCGGTTGAACCAAAGTTTTTGGAGTCAGTTGACTTTGATATTCTTGCACTTGGAGAAGACCACTGCGGCGGACGATTTGATATTGTTGAGCAATGGTGTAAGGAACATGGGAAAAAGGTAGTTCGATTAAAGAGAACGAAGGGTATTTGTTCTTCGGATATAAAGAATAGTTTATCGGAATAAGTTGGAGGAAATAAAAATGTCTGCATTTGATAACGCAACCCTTATGATCACTGGTGGTACTGGTTCTTTTGGTTCTACCGTTCTGAAGCACTTCTTGGATTCTGACCTGAAGGAGATTCGTATCTTCTCCCGTGACGAAAAGAAGCAGGACGATATGCGCCATGAGCTTCAGGCCAAGCACCCGGAGAACGCCAAGAAGGTCAAGTTCTACATCGGTGATGTCCGCAACCCCCAGTCTATCCGTGACGCAATGCCCGGTGTTGACTACATCTTCCACGCTGCCGCTTTGAAACAGGTTCCTTCCTGCGAGTTCTTCCCCATGCAGGCCGTCCAGACCAACATCATCGGTACTGATAATGTGTTGCACGCCGCTATTGACGCTGGCGTCAAGCGTGTTGTCTGCCTGTCCACCGACAAGGCTGCTTACCCCATCAACGCTATGGGTATATCCAAGGCCATGATGGAGCACGTCATCTACGCCAATGCCCGTGTAGCTGCTGAGCGTGGCGGCACCACTATCTGCTGTACCCGTTACGGCAACGTTATGTGCAGCCGCGGTTCCGTTATCCCTCTGTTCATCGACCAGATCAAGGCTGGTAACCCCATCACTATCACCGACCCCAACATGACCCGCTTTCTGATGAACCTGGACGAGGCTGTGGATCTGGTCTTGTTCGCTTTCCAACATGCAAATCCCGGTGATTTGTTCATCCAGAAGTCTGATGCTTCCACCATCGGCGATCTGGCTAAGGCTGTCCAGCAATTGTTCGGCGATACCGGCACGAACATCATCGGCACCCGTCACGGCGAGAAGCTGTTCGAGACTCTGATGACCCGTGAGGAGCGTCTGCGCAGCCAGGATATGGGTCATTACTTCCGTGTTGCTGCGGATAATCGCGACCTGAACTATGATAAGTTCGTGGTCAAGGGCGAAGTACATACCATGGCAGATGAATCTTACACCAGCCACAACACCGAGCGTCTGGATGTGGAAGGCACAGTCAAGAAGATTCTCACCACCGAGTATGTTCAGAATGCACTGAAGGGCATCCCGAATGTCTAAAGAAAAGTTGCTGCTGGTTGGAGCCGGTGGCTTTGGCCGCATGGTGGCTGAACAAGCGATGATAGAATATGACTGTGCCTTTGTAGACGATGGGCAACCTGTGGGCACTGACATCTGTGGCATTCCGGTGGTTGGCGGTCTTGCTGATTTGCCGGAGCTGCGGAAGGAGTATGGCTTGCTGGTGGTGGGAATCGGCAATAATCGGTTCCGAGCACAGGTGTATGAGAAGGCAAAAGCACTTGGCTATGCGTTCCCCAACATCATTGCTCCCAGTGCCTACATCAGTCCATACGCCAAGTTGGGATGCGGCTGTGTGGTGCTGCAAAACGCTTGTGTCCAGAATGGTGCGTCCGTAGGCAACGGTGTTTTGCTGAATGCCGGAACGGAAATCCACTGTGATGCAGCGGTAGGGGACTACGCCCTAATTTACACCAACAGCGTTGTTCGCACCGGTGCGACTGTGGGTAACTTTACTCGCATCGGCAGTAACTGCACCATCTGCAATAATGCAACCGTGCCGGATGGCGCAGATATTCCGGACTGCACCGCAGTACATTAAAGAGGTGATAGGATGAACATTCTAGTCACAGGTGCCAAGGGCATGGTGGGAACCGCCCTGTGCAACAACCTGAAAAACATCCGGGATGGGAAGAACAAGACTCGCCCGGCATTGGATATTAAAGAAATCTACGAGTATGATCTGGATTCCACCCCGGCGGAGCTGGACGAGTACTGCCAGAAAGCAGACTTCGTATTCAATCTGGCAGGCGTGAATCGCCCGGAGAACCCGGAAGACTTCATGAAGGGAAACTTCGGCTTTGCATCTGATCTGCTGAACTGCCTGAAAAAGCACAACAACAAGGCAACCATCATGCTGTCTTCTTCCATTCAAGCCACGCTGGCTGGTCGTTTCGGCAACAGCGAGTACGGACGCAGCAAGAAGGCTGGCGAGGAACTGTTCTTCCAGTATGCTCAGGAGACTGGGGCTAAGGTTGCGGTTTATCGTTTTGTGAACCTGATGGGACACAGCCGCCCCAAGTACAACAGTGCCGTCAGCACCTTCTGCTGGGCAGTTGCCAACGATGAGCCCTTCACCGTCAACGACCGTAGCACCGAGCTGGAGCTGCTGTACATCGACGACTTGGTAGAAGGGATGTTTGACCTGCTGGAAGGCAAGGAACAGCACTGTGAATTTGACGGTGTAGAGACTGTTCTGAAAGCAGACGGTCGCTACTGCTGCGTTCCCGTGACCCACAAGGTCACGCTGGGGGAGATCGTGAATCTGTTGCAAGAGTTCAAGGCACAGCCGACTACGCTCATGATGCCGAAAATGCCGGATGGCTCTTTTGCCAAGAAGCTGTACTCCCTGTATCTGACCTATCTGCCTACCGACAAATTTAAGTATGCTCTGAAGATGAATGTGGACAACCGTGGCTCTTTTACTGAACTGGTGCATACCGCTGACTGCGGTCAGGTGTCTATCAACATCAGCCGTCCGGGAATCACCAAGGGGCAGCACTGGCACAACTCCAAGTGGGAGCTGTTCATTGTAGTGGCTGGGCACGGTTTGATTCAGGAGCGAAACATCAATACCGGAGAAACGGTGGAGTTTGAAGTTTCCGGGGACAAGATCGAGGCCGTCCACATGATTCCCGACTGGACGCACAACATCATTAACCTGTCGGAGACGGAGAATCTTGTGACGGTGATGACCTGCAACGAGATCTTCAACCCCAACCACCCGGACACCTTCTTCGAGCCGGTGTAAGAGAAGATACTGGTTGACGTTAGGAGAATTTTATGGAACACAATTTTAAATGGAAAAATGATGGGCGCACCAAGGTCATGATCGGCTGCGGCACCCGCCCGGAGATTATTCGTCTGGCAGCTGTCATCAAGCGCTGCCGGGAATATTTTGACTGCTGCGTGGTCTATTACAATCAAAACTGGGACAGAAACCTCTCCACCGTGTTCTGGGAGGATTTCGAACTGAAGAACACCTTTGGGGAATATGGCCCGGACATTCTTGTGCCCGTGGTGGGCGAGAATCTGGGCGTGACCTGTGGTAACATTCTGGGACGCAGCTATGAGCTTCTGTCTGAGCTGCAGCCGGAGGGCTATCTGGTGCTGGGCGATACCAACTCCTGCCTGTCTGCCATCTCTGCGAAGCGGCTGCACATTCCTCTGTTTCACATGGAGGCCGGCAACCGCTGCAAGGATGAGTGCCTGCCTGAGGAGACTAATCGCCGCATCGTGGATGTGATTTCTGACGTGAATATGTGCTATTCCGAGTTTGCCCGGAAGTATCTGGCGGACACCGGACTGCCCAAGGAACGCACCTACCAGACCGGCTCTCCCATGGCGGAAGTCCTGCACATGAATCTGGAGAAGATCCAGAAAAGCGACGTGCTGGAGCGTCTGGGACTGGAGAAGGACAAGTACATTCTGCTGTCTGCCCACCGTGAGGAGAACATCGACTCTGAAAAGAACTTCCTGAGCCTGTTCACCGCTATCAACGCACTGGCAGAAAAGTACGATATGCCCATTCTCTACTCCTGCCATCCTCGCAGCAAGCACCGTCTGGAAAAGAGCGGCTTCCAGCTGGACCCTCGTGTCCGGGTCAATGAACCGTTGGGCTTCAACGACTACAACAAGCTGCAAATGAACGCTCTGGCGATCGTCTCCGACTCCGGCACTCTGCCAGAGGAGAGCAGCTTCTATCTGTCCATCGGGCATCCCATTGCAGCCGTGTGCATCCGCACCAGTACGGAACGCCCTGAGGCGCTGGAAGCCGGTGACTTCATTTTGGCTGGTATTACCACTCGGGAACTTCTCAACGCCACCGATATGGCCATTAAGATGAAGCAGAAGGGCGTTCTGGGTAAGCCCTGCCCCGACTATGTGGATGAGACCGTGTCCATGAAGGTGGTTCGCATCATTCAGGGCTATGTGAATGTGGTCAATAAGATGGTGTGGAGGAAGTACTGATTACTAGGTTTCACGGAGAAGAAATTTGTGCTTCTGATAGTCGTCTGTTTTAGATTGAAATTAAAAGGGAGAGAAGGAAATCATAATGCAGGCACTCATTTTAGCGGATCGAGAGATAATAGGACTGACTGGATTGGGAAATAGCAATGAACCATGGATGGTTGAGATCGATGGAGTTCCAATAATAGAAAGAATGTTGACTCAGCTAGATAATAGTATTGTTTCAAGAATAATTCTCATTACTAGGGATAATAAAGAAAGTCTAATTGAATTCAGCAAGAGATTAAACTTAAAGACTGAACTTGTGTTTTTAGAAAATAAGTTTTACAAAGAGTCAAAGAGTATTTACTCGATATTCTTGGGAAGAGAATATTTGTCAATGGACGATACGGTTATTCTAAATTCTCAGCTTGTGCTGGAAGATAATCTTCTCGAATCTATACTTGAAACGGATGGTGAATGTGTTGTATCAGTAGATATTTATAAAAATTGGATGACAGGAAAACCAGTATTTGTTGACGGAAATGATCGCGTTTTGTCAGTTGGACAAGAACCTCAAATGGCTTCGACTCTTCAGTTAAATTCGTATCGGATGGTTGGGATTTGCAAATTTGATATGAATTTTACAAAAAAATATTTTGTTCCGGTATTGGAAACCATAATTGATGTGCAAGGAGATAGTCTAGAATATTCTGAACCGTTGAATGTAATTGCAATGTCAAATGACACGAGGATTAAGGCCTTGCGTGTGAGCAATGCTGTATGGCGTGAAATCAATAATACGGAGGACATAAATCAGGCTACAATCCTTTTTTCAAAAGATAAAAAAAGTGTTGCTGATAAAATGCTGGGAAGTTGGGGCGGATATTGGAGATATCCTGATTATCTGGATTATTTTTATCTTGTGACACCATATTATCCGCCACGTGAACTAGTTGAGGAGCTGCAGAATAATTTTAAAGTTTTGCTTGAACAATATCCGTCAGGAATGAGAGTGAATGCGGAACTGGCGGCGAGCGCATTTGGGGTTTCTCCAGAAAGTATTATTGTGGGAAACGGTGCTGCAGAGTTAATTAAGTCAATGATGGGATTTATAAAAGGGAAAACTGGATTCGTTCGACCTACATTTGATGAATATCCCAACAGATATACTGAGATTGAAACGGTTAATTATCTGGTAGAATCAGAAGATTTTTCCTATAGTGCGAGTGATCTTATAGAATACTTTGATAAAACTACTATTTCTAATCTTGTATTGGTTAATCCGGATAATCCATCAGGTAACTATATTCCTAAGAACGATATGCTGAGGATGATATCGTGGGCAAGAGATAAGGGTATTAAGATAATTATTGATGAATCATTTGTTGATTTTTCTGATGAGATAAACGCATCTTTGATTGATCAAGAAATTTTAAATCAATATCCAAATCTATACGTGATTAAGAGTATTTCTAAATCGTACGGTGTGCCGGGACTGAGACTTGGTGTCTTGGCAAGCGGAGATAAAAGATTGATTTCAAAAATGAAAGTGGATGTATCAATCTGGAATATAAATTCGTTTGCTGAATTCTATATGCAGATTTGCGGTAAGTATCGTGATTCATATATAAAGTCGCTAGATAAATTCAGAAAAGAAAGGACTAGATTTATATCAAAACTTCAAAACCTAAGATATATACGTGTGATACCATCTCAAGCAAACTATCTTATGGTAGAATTGCTTGACGGTTTGGATGCAGAAGAATTAAAACAGAGAATGCTACTTGAAAAGAAAGTCTTTATTAAGACTCTAAGTAAGAAAATCAAAGGGAAAAAACAATATTTAAGAATTGCCATCAGAAATGAAGCGGATAATGATATGTTTATCCAAAAATTGGCAGAGACATTGAATGCAATGCTGAGTTCTGAGAATAGGATTGAAAAAGATGTCTGAGTATATATTTTTATTTGATTTGGATTCGACAATTACATGCAAAGAAATTTTACCTACTATTGCAGAAAAGGTGAATAGACAAAAAGAAATGCGAGAACTTACGGAAGCGACCATGAATGGAGAGATTCCATTTAAGAGTAGTTTCCTAAAAAGGGTGGAAATATTAAGCGTTATGAATGTATCAGAAACGCGAGCGATGGTAGCTGAGATACCCTTAAATGAGAATATCGCACAGTTTATAAGGGAAAATCGTGATAGGTGCTACGTTGTAACTGGAAATCTAGATATTTGGATCAATGATTTGATGCGCAAACTCGGCCTCAATGATCATGTGTATTGCTCTAGAGCAAACTATAAAAACGATAAAATTACGCAAGTAGTCAGTGTTATTGATAAGGAATTGACCGCAAAACAGTTTGTTCAGCCGCTTGTTGTTATTGGTGATGGAGATAATGATTCTGGTATGGCACAAGTTGCTAATATTTCAGTTGGTTTTGGTGGTATTAGGGATATTGCGCCATCGCTGATTCAAAATATTGATTATGCATTTTACGATGATAATAGATGCGCGGATTTTCTCAGGACGCTTCTATAAAAAGATTAGAAGGAAACATGATTATGAGACACGATGATATTAGCGTTGTAATCTGTTGTGCAGGAATGGGCACTAGACTTGGTATTGGGACAACAAAGGCACTGGTGAAAATAGCTGGTAAGTCTATTATACAGCGTCAGCTGGAAATGCTCGATGAGTATGATGATATTCGCGTTGCCGTTGGTTATCAAGCAGAAAAGGTTATCAAGGAGGTAAAGCATATCCGTAAGGATGTAATGTTTGCTTTTAATAATGATTATCGTAAGACAGGCTCAGGGGTGAGCTTATCTAAGACATTGATTGGAGCGCGAAAATACGTCGTAATTATGGATGGCGATTTACTTATTAATAGGGACGATTTCAATCGATTTATGAGTGAGCCACAGGAATGTATAAGTGTATGTGAAGCACACTCAAGTGAACCAATTTACTTGGCTGTTTCAAATAATGAAGTAAACGAATTCTTACGTAGCCCAAGTAAGTATGAATGGGGGTGCCTTTCCAAAGTTTTATCGAGCCGGTTGATTGCAGGGGCACAAGGAATTGATGAGATGCTGCAACCACTTCTTCCTCTAAAGGCAGTTCCGATGCGCATAAGAGATCTGGATACGCAGGACGATTATGAGCGTATGATTCAGTGGTATAATACGGGCATGATGGACTGATTGAGGAAAAGAATATGACTGAAATTTTGACGGTTAGCATTTTTGACTATCTCATGTATGGTATTTAACTGACGAATGAGTGGAGACGCTTCTGGCATTGCGGATTCTTGACGCAGTAAAGACATATGATGTTTCAAATGTTGGATATGCTAAGGTGTGCAACGCTGACCTGCTGCTGGCGACTGACCCTGACTGTGACCGTGTGGGCATCGCCGTCAAGAATAAGGCAGTGGAGTACGAACTGCTGACCGGCAACCAGACCGGCATGCTGCTGGATTATAATTGCAGTCAGCGTGTGAAGCACGGCAAGATGCCTGCTGACCCGGTCATGGTCAAGACGATCGTCACCATGGATATGGGCGAGCAGATCGGTAAGTTGGAAAAGCAGGGCAAGAAAGACAGCTATGAGGAAAGCTGTGGTTACCTGACCGGCTCCTACGTCCGTAACAAGGACGGCGTAGACGGTGCGTACATGATCTGTGAGATGTTCAGCTACTATGCGACCAAGGGCATCAGCCTGCTGGACGAGTTGTACAAGGCTTACGGATATTGCCTGAACAATCTGCACAATTATGAGTTTGACGGCAGCGCCGGTTTTGCCAAGATGCAGAACATTATGCAGGCATTCCGTGACGCCATCAAGGTGTTCGGCGGCAAGAAGGTCGTTAAGCTGCTGGATTACGCTCCGGGTCTGGATGGTCTGCCGAAGTCTGACGTGCTCAAGTCCCTGCTGGAAGATAACGGTTCTCTTGTGGTGCGCTCCTCCGATACCGAGTCGAAGCTGAAAAACTATATCTCTGTCAGTGCAGAAAACAAGGAAGCTGCAGAGAAGGTGGAGACAAGACAGAAATCGCTAAAGAGGCAGAAAAACGGTTTAATTAATACTGCCATAGAATAGATATGAGACCATGTGTTCTTTCACATGGCTGTGCTGCTCAGGTGTGCTACCTCTCCGTGGTGAGCAGCAGGCAACGAGGAGACCTCTCGGCTAAAGCATATATTCGTTAAATCACTCTTTGGATGAGGACCAATTACATAATGGGAAAGTACTTTGGAACCGATGGCTTCCGTGGCGAAGCTGGAATCACTTTGACCGCCGACCACGCCTACAAGGTTGGCCGTTTTCTGGGCTGGTACTACAACGCACTGCGCGAGCGCAACGGCAACAACGAGCCTGCCCGCATCGTTATCGGCAAGGACACCCGCCGCAGTTCTTATATGTTCGAGTATAGTCTGGTTGCAGGCTTGACCGCTTCTGGCGCAGACGCATACCTGCTGCACGTCACTACCACGCCTTCCGTGGCTTATATCGCTCGCGTGGATGACTTTGATTGCGGCATCATGATCTCTGCCAGCCACAACCCGTACTATGATAACG
>OGLQ01000702.1_pt1 | contig 19401 bp, 12 predicted proteins | sample 1572941 | NCBI WGS metagenome assembly OGLQ01 (sample SAMEA2581891, study PRJEB24529) | metagenome | biome: Human gut stool | place: China | collected 2011
GCTTCGCCCGGGGCGAGGTCGCGCTCGACCTTGAAGCCGAGACCGATCATCGTCACGGATTCCGAGCTCACCATGTATTCGAGCTTGCCGTTTTCCTGCATGTTCGAGCCGAAGCAGATCGGACGGATGCCGTAGGGATCGCGGAAGGCGAGAAGGCCCTTGCCGGCGATGAGCGCCACGACCGCGTAGGAGCCGCGAAGACGCTTGTGAACGCGGGAGACCGCGGCGAAGACCCCTTCGGCGTCGAGCGACTTCGAGACGGTTTCGCGGGAGATTTCGGTCGCGAGGACGTTCAGGAGCACTTCCGAGTCGCTCGTCGTGTTGATGTGACGGCGGTCGGTTTCATAGAGTTCCTGCTTCAGGGCTTCGGCGTTCGTGAGGTTGCCGTTGTGCGCAAAGGCGATCCCGTAGGGAGCGTTCACGTAGAAGGGCTGCGACTCCTGATTCGAGCTCGCGCACCCCTGCGTCGGATAGCGGACCTGCCCGACCCCCATGTTCCCCGTCAAGTCGCGCATGTTGCGCGTGCGAAAGACGTCGCGCACAAGGCCCATGGCCTTGTACATATGGAATTCCAAACCGTCGAGCGTGGCGATGCCCGCCGCGTCCTGACCGCGATGCTGCAGAAGGTGAAGCGCGTCGTAAATGCGCTGATTCACCGGCTCCGAAGACATCATGGCAACGATACCGCACATAGTCGAGTCCCTCGTAAAGGAAGTGTGGGCGCTAGGGCCCGATTGCTTTATGGAAAGATATTAAAAAAGGGCGTGCTTGACGCACGCCCTTTCTCATGATTCGTTGGCTCCCCCGCCCGCTCGCGAGAGGAATCCCGCCGCGGAGAGCGGCGAAGAGGATCCGTTTCGCAACGAAGCGAACCAGTCGGGAAGATACGGCAGCGACCAGTCGATCACCGTCTCCGCCGGAGCGATGAGGGAGGACTGCTGCCAGACTTTGCTCGTTTTCACGTCGTCGATGAGGCCGAAGAAGAAGACCCCGGCGCACACCACGACGGCGCCCCGCAGAAAACCGAAGACGGCCCCGAGCGCGCGGTCCTCAAACGTCAGCTCGGCCACTTCGAGGAGCTTGCGGATGAGAAGCCCCAGGAGTCCCACGCAGAAGAGCGCCGCCACGATCAGAAGGATCGAGGCGATCAGCACGCGGGGAAGATAGCCGAGACTCTCGAGCGGAATCATGTCGGCGAAGTCGCCCGAGAAGGCGAGCGCGAGCATGATGCCCGCCACCCATCCTACGATGGCGAGAATTTCGCGCACCACGCCGCGCGTGATGCCGACGCCGCTTGAGAGAACGAGAAGGCCGACGATGAGCCAGTCGATTTCGGTCATGAAGCGAAACGGAAAACGGGAAAAGGAAGGGAAACCCCGAAGGGCTTCGAAGATGCGCTATTGTAGCGAAGGACCGTGCGGCGTGGGGCGCGGCGCGGAAAATTTCCGCGCCGAAACGCCCTATTTTCGCCGCTTATTTCTTTGAGGCCTTCTGGTGCGAGACGATGGGCTTCGAAGCGAAGTTGTTGAGCATGAGAAGACCCGAAGCGCTCTCGGCCTCGGCCTTCGTCTTGAAGAGCCCGACGCGCACGCGCCAGAGGGTCTTTCCGTTCTGACGCACGCTCATCTTGTAGGCGGGAAGACCCTGCAGCTTCATGTCCTTGACGAGCTTTTCGGCGGAGAGTTCCGAGCTCGTCGCGAGAACCTGAATGTAGTAGCCCTCGCCCGTGGGCGCCGCATCACTGCGGGCGGGTTCCGCGGGCTTGGCGGGCTTCGCCTCCTTGGCCGCCTCCCCTTCAAGGTTCGCGGCCCCCGTCGAGGGGCTCTTTCCCGATCCCGCGACCACCACGTCCCCGTGGGCGGGCTTTTCCGCCGCGGGTTCGGGTTCGGGCGCGATCGTCGTTTCAACCGCCTGCGGATCGGGAATGTCGAGATTCATCTTCTCGACGTCGAGACGCTTTTCGTCGTCGAGCGCAAAGGGCGTCACGAGAACGAGCGCGAGAAGGAGCGCCGCCGCGCCGATCATGCGGTGACGCATGCGCTTGTGGCGAAGGATTTCTTCGGGCGTCGGCACCGGCGCCGACTCTTCCTCGGGCTGCGCTTCGCGCTCCCGATCGCGAACGCGCCGCACCGTTTCGCGCGGCACGGGCGTCGTCACCATGGGCTCGGGCCGGTCGGCCTCGAGCGCGGCGTCGCGCGAGGGTTCCTCCTCGGGTTCGGGCGTCGTCGCCCACACCGGAACCACGGGGTCCGAAGGAGCGGCCGGCTTATCGTCGCGGGGCGGCACGGGTTCGGAGACCGAAGGCGGCGGCACTTCTTCAAAGGGCGAAACGTCTTCGGCCGGAACCTTGGCCGCGTCCTTTTCTTCCGGCGCCCTGTCGCCCAGCACGGGTTCGGTGCGCACCTCCTCCCACGGATCCTTCGAATCGGAATCCGCGGGCCCCTTGCCGCCGGTCTTGAAGAAATTGAACATGTTTCTCTCCTCGGAACCCCGCCGCACAAGGGGACGGGCGAATGAATCGTTTTACGCGTGGGCGGCAAGCGCTTCAAGCGCGGCCGTAACGGTCACGAAGGACCCGAACACGATGATTCTAACAGTGCCGCTCGGGCGCTCCGAGAGATTTTTTGCAACGAAACGCGCCTGCGCAAGCGCGGCTTCGACCGTCGTGTAGCTTTCGATGCGGTCTTCCGGAACGCCCGCGCGGAGCATGGCGGCCTTAAGGAGCGTCGCCGACGCGGCTCGCGGTCCGGTGAGCGACGCGATGAACCAGTCGTCAAAGGAGTCCTTGAGCAAACGGGCGACGCTCTCCATGTCCTTGTCGGCGAGCATCCCGAAGACCGCCATCGTGCGTTCGCCCTCGCGCTTCGTCAAGCGGATGTTTTGGGCGAGCACCGCCGCCGCTTCCGGATTGTGTCCGACGTCGAGCACGATCGGGCAGGGATCCTGCGACACCGTCTCAAAGCGCGCCGTAAGGCGAACCGTTTCGAGACCCTTTTCGATCGCTTCGCGCGAGACGGGGAGTTTGGCCTGGAGCGCCGTCACCACCGCGAGCACGCCTGCGGCGTTGCGGTACTGATTGACGCCCAAAAGGGCGGGACGAGGAAGTTTTTCCAAACGAACGCCCTCGCCTTCCCAGTCGAAGGTCCCGTCCTCGTGAACGACCGTACGGAAGTCGCGGCCGGCGTAGATCCCGTTTGCGCCGATTTTCTCGACGTAGGCCGAAAGCGTCGACGGAACGTCGGCGTCCGAGCAGACCGCCGGGCAGCCCGGGCGGTAGATGCAGGCCTTTTCCGAAGCGATCGCCTCGCGGGTGTTTCCGAGGAAGGCCGTGTGGTCGATCCCGATCGTGGAAATGACGGCCGCGTCGCTGTCGATCGTGTTGATGGCGTCGAGACGCCCGCCGAGACCGATTTCAAGAATCACCACGTCGGGATTCGAATGTTGGAAAAGACGCAGGATGCCGAGCGCCGTGTATTCGAAGTAGGAGAGCGTCCCTTCGCGGGCTTCCTCCACTTCGGCGAAGGCCGCCATCAGGTCTTCGTCGCTCGCCTTGATCCCGTTGATGCGGGCGCGCTCGTTGAAGCGCAGAAGATGCGGCGACGTGTGCGCGCAGGTCTTGTAGCCCGCGGCGCGGTAGATCGACTCGAGCATTCCGACGGTCGAACCCTTGCCGTTCGTGCCGCCCACCGTGATCACGGGGCAGGAAAAGCGGATGCCCATTTTCCGCACCATCATCTGCATGCGTTCGAGTCCCATGTCGATGGGCTTGGCGTGCAGCGTTTCAATGTGGTGGAGCCACTCGTCGAGAGTGGTGAAGTTTTGCGTTTCGGTCATGGAAGAGACCTCCGAAAAAGAGGAGACGCGGCGTCCGACTCGAAATCGGACGCCGCGCCTCGAATGGGAATCTGTCAAAAGGGAAAACCGCCTCAGATGCCGTTCACGGGCGACTTCTTCATGAGAAGTTGCGTGATCACCGAGATGCGCGCGCGCATGTCGCGGCGGTCGACGATCATGTCGATCTGGCCTTTCTGCAGGAGGAATTCGGCGCGCTGGAAGCCTTCGGGAAGCTTTTCACGCACGGTCTGCTCGATCACGCGCGGACCGGCAAAGCCGATCAGGGCCTTCGGTTCGGCGATGACGACGTCGCCCATGAAGGCGAACGACGCCGACACACCGCCCATCGTCGGATCGGTCAGAACCGAAATGAAGGGCAGACCCGCTTCGGAGAGACGCGTCACGGCCGCCGTGGTCTTCGCCATCTGCATGAGCGACAGGAGGCCTTCCTGCATGCGGGCGCCGCCCGAAGCGGCGAAGCACACGAAGGGGCAGTTGCGGCGGATCGCCTCGTCGACGCCGCGCGAGAAGCGTTCGCCCACGACCGAGCCCATGGAGCCGCCCATGTACTTGAATTCGAAGGCCGCCGCCACGATCGGTTCGCGGCGCAGCGTTCCCGACATCACGACGATCGCGTCCGTTTCGCCCGTCGTCTTTTCGGCCGCTTCGCGGCGCTTGGGATAGGGCTTGCTATCGACGAAGTGAAGGGGATCCTCCGCGCGGACGTTCGCCGCCACTTCCACCTGACCTTCGGGGTCGAGGAAGGCTTCAAGGCGCGCACGCGCGCCGATGCGCATGTGGTGACCGCACTTCGGGCAGACCTGAAGACTGCCGCGCAGCTCTTCGGCGTAGAGCGTCTGTTCGCACCCGGGACACTTCGTCCACAGCCCTTCGGGAATGGGGCTGACCTTGCGCTGCGTTGCGTCTTGGGGTTCCTGCTTGCGCTGGATCTTCGGGAGAATGTGATTCAACCAACTCATCGGAGTGACCTGATCGTTCGTAAAAAATCGGGTTTCGGACCGAAAACGGACCGCTGCGGATTCGCATCCGCGAAAAGAAACATTATACGGAGGCGCCGACGCGTCGAAGGTCGAAACGCGTTAGCACAAACGGCTGACGTCAGTCGTCGAATCCGAAGGGACTCATTCCCGACTGCGGGATGTCGACGCCGGGATAGCGAACGCCCGTGAGATAAAGTCCGTCGGGCGAAAAGGTGGGCGCCGCAACGGCCCGCGACCGGGCTTCAAGCACTTCCCTCACCCATTCGGGGCGCTCGCGCCCCGTGCCGACGTAGACGAGCGTTCCCACGATGTTTCGCACCATGTGATGTAGGAAGGCGTTCGCGGTGATGCGAAGGCCCACGAGACGGCCCTTGCGGACGATTTCGAGCGACTCGATCGTGCGCACGGGGGTCTTCGCCTGGCACTCTGCCGCGCGAAAGCTCGAGAAGTCGTGCGTTCCGAGAAGACACTCGGCGCCGCGGCGCATGAGGTCGACGTCGAGAGGCCGCCACACCCAGCCCGCGCGCGTTTCGTAGACGGGACTGCGCACGGCGTGGTTGTAGAGCCAGTATTCGTAGGTTCGGGCGGTCGCGTCAAAGCGCGCATGAAATTCGTCCGGCACGGCCCGGGCCCAAAGAACAGCCACCGTCGGGGGCAAATGCGTGTTGACGCCCCGCACCCAGTTGCGCTCGGGGCGAACGACTTCGGTGTCGAGCGACACCACCTGATGCGTCGCGTGCACGCCCGTGTCGGTGCGGCCCGCGCAGATGACGGAGGCGGGCGCGGCGAGAAAACGTCCGACGGCGCCCTCGAGCATCGCCTGCACCGAGGGCATGTCGGGTTGAATCTGCCAGCCGCAGAAGGCGCTGCCGTCGTACTCGATGCCGAGCGCGATCCTCACGCCTTGTCTCCGGCGATGCGCTCTTCGAGGAACTTCGCGTGTTCGCGCTGCTGCGCCGTCCCCTTCTCGCGCACTTCGGCGAGCAGTTCCCGGGCTTCCTTGAGGGCGCCCAGGCCCACGAAGGCCTGCGCGAGCTTCAGCTTGCCGTCGATCGCGGCGGTCTGGGCGACTTCGCGCTCGCTGCGGATGTGCGAGACGGGCTCTTCGGCCGCAACGGGCGGAAGTTCCGGCGCCTGCGATTCGGTTTCGGGCGCCTTTTCTTCGGGCTCGTCGAGATCGAGCGTCAGGTCTCCGACCACGTCGGAGACGGCCTTGTCGCTCGTGCGGTTGCTTTCGTCTTCGTCGAGGGGCGGCATTTCGTCGTCGGGCTCGAGCCAGGGTTGGGCCGCGGGCTCGGTCGGTTCCATTTCGGTTTTCGTCTCGGAAGCGAGGGCTTCCGGTGTCGTCTCTTCGGCACGGGCCTTTTCCTCGGCAAAGGCGGCGGCGCCCACGCCCATCGCGCCCGCGGTCGTGCCGTTCTTCACGGCTTCGTCGACGGTGCGCTCAAGCGCCTTCAACTGCGCGGGCGACGACGGAGGAATGTCCTTCGAAAGCGTCACGGTCTGCTCGGGCTTGGGTTCGGGTTCGTTTCCGTCCGACTTCTTGCGGCGCAAAAGCCACAGAAGAAGCAAAAGAATGAGGACGCCCACGCCGATCACGCCGCCGGAGAGGCCGGAAGATTCGTCCTTCTTCTCTTCGGTCGCGGCGGCCTTCACGGGCTCGGCGGAAGGAGCGGGCTCCGCGGTCTTCACCGCATCCTGCGCGGGTTCGGCCGTGGCCGGGGCAGCACCCTCGGCGGGCTTTTCTTCGACAGGTTCTTCAGCGGGCGCCTCGGCATTCTGTTCGGCCACGGCCTCGGCAATGGCCGGGTCGGCCGGGCGATTGAGCGAATCCTGCGTCACGCTCTGATCGGCCGCGTCGTCGGGATTCGGGAGTTCTTCCTGAGAAACGGGCGTCTCTTCGGCGGCTTCGGGTTCGGGAGCGGTTTCCGGGGCGGCCTCAACCGCATCGGCCGCAACTTCAGTCGTCGTTTCAGCCGCCGTTTGGGCAACGGGTTCGGCGGGCGCGGCTTCGTTCGCTTCCGGCGCAACGGTCTGCGAAGCGGCCTCGGCGGCGGGTTGTTCGGCCGTTTCCGTCGTCTGTTCCTGCGTTGCAGACGGCTCGGAGGGCGCCGCCGCGGGGGCGGTGCCCGGGCGTTCCTCGCCCATCAGTTCGCGAGCCTGCGTACGTTCGGCGCGGTCGGCTTCGATCGCCGCGCGGCCGGCCGCCGCCACTTCGGCGGGCGCAAGACCGCGCTCGCGCGCTTCCGTCTGCGCGCGGGCCGTCTTTTCGGCGGTTTCGAGACTCATCGCCTGCGCGTCGATCAGGTTCTGCGTGGGCATGGGAATCGCCGTGTCCTTGCCGTGCACGCGGCGGAAGGCTTCCACCGGATCGATCGCGAGCACTTCCGCACGCGTGGGCGCGGTGAGCTTCGAGCCGATCACGAGTTTCGAGGGATCGTCGCGCAGGAAGGCGTCGGGGTTCTTTTCTTCAAAGCCCACGACGAGCTGCTCCATCGTGCAGCCTTCAAAGACGGGCCAGTAGAGTTTCGCGATCGACCAGATCGTCATGTCCGCGATCACGTTGAAGGGCTGCGTCGAATCGAACCCGTTCAGGGCCACGTAGTCGCGCACGACGGAGGGCGCATAGCGTCCCTTCTTCGCCAGGCGACGCTTCAGGGCCTTCACTTCCTTCGGATCGCTCGCGGCGGCCATCGTGACGGAGGGAGCCGCAGACGTTTCGGGGGCGGCGGAGGGCGCCGTCACCGTGCGGCGCGGCAGGTCGGCCGTGACCGAAAAATGACCGTTTTCGGCGTGCAGAACGTATTGCCGAACGGTGACGTTGCCGCCCACGTTGAGTTCGATCAGGAGGGGAAAGCTTTCCGTGCCGAGCGTTTCGCTGCCGACCACGCGGACCGTGACGTTGTTGTCGGCCGAGGCGTCGCGCTTGAGCTTCAGATCCTGCACCTGTTCGGGCCAGGCGACGCCTTCGCGCAGGTAGGTTCCCGGAGGCGCCACGCGCACCATCGAAGTGGTCGACGAAAGGTCCACGTCCTCGATCGTGAGGATCGCGTCAAGCGGTTCACCCGGCACCGAGCGAACCGTCATTTCGCCCAACATGGCGGCCGAAAGGCTGCCCGAGAACAGGAGCGAACAAAGGAGAGAGAGGGTCGATTTGGCAAAAGTCATCGTTCTTGTCGCGGACCGATCCCCTCGCTCCGCGTTTTCTGCGCAAAAGATGCTGAAGATGATACCGCATTGCGCCCGATTCCTGTCCGAGCGCGTCAGAGGTCCCTTCTCAACGCTTCGCGCAGGCCGCGCGGTAGAGCATCGCAAGCGTGACGCCCGCGACCGTGTTGCCGAGCGTCGCCGCCGTGAGGTTTTTGGCGACGTTCGCCCAGGTGAAAAGTGCCGGATCGATGCCTTCGACGACATAGCCCGAAGCGGAGAGCACCATCGAGAGCGGCAGGAAGTAGAGGTTCGCGACGCAGTGCTCAAACCCGAGCGCCACGAAGGCCGAGACGGGAAGCAGAACGCCGAGCACCTTGTCGGCGACGCTGCGGCCGGCGTAGCCCATCCAGACGCCGAGACACACGAGAAGATTGCAGAGGATCCCCTTCACGAAGATCGTGAACCACCCCGCGGAGAGCTTGCCCGCGGCGACGCCCAGCATGCCGTTTGCCATGGGGCCGAGGTCGGCCGTGTGCGCGAAGAAGACGAGTGCGACGAGCGTGAGCGCCCCAAGCGCGTTGCCGAGCCACACGCGCACCCAGTTGAGGAACGTCGCGCCCCAGGTGATGCGGCCTTCCGCGGCGCCCGCCGCGATCATGGTGTTGCCGGTATAGAGTTCCGCGCCCGCAATGAGGACGAGCGAGAGCCCGAGCGAAAAGACGGCGCCCGCGCAGAAGCGCTGCACGGCAAAGGAGAGACTTGCGTCCGAAAAGAAAAGGGTGGCGAAGAGGCCCCCCAGTCCGATGTAGAGCCCCGCGAGAAAGGCGAGCGGCAGCTGCCTTCCGAGCGGCAGAGAGGTTTTCACGACGGCCCCCGAGAGGACTTTTTCCAAGACTTCGGCGGTCGTCAGCGCATCGGGACGAGAATTGGTTTCCATGAACGGCTCCTTAAAGTTGTTTCGCGAAAGCGCCGCGCTGCGAAGCTTTCGCGAAACGTCTTCTCCCGAGCGGGATGAGCGGTTTGCGCCGGAGGAGTTCCGGAACCAACGGAGAAACAGTCTAACAAAATCGGCGTGAAGGTCTTTGTTCTTCACGCCGATTTTCTTCGGGTTAGTCCCTAGAAGTCGAACTGATAGAGAAGATTGAGTGCCTGATCGACGCCCGAGGCGGCTTCGATGTAGAGCCTCGGAAGGACCCGGTAGCGAAGCGTGATCGTCGCGAGCGAATCGAAGAGCCCGACGCCGTACTTCACCTTGAGACCCGGAAGCACATAGGCGCTCACGACCACCTGCGAGCTGTCGCCCGCCCCTTCGGTGTCGATTCCGAAGTCGGTGAGGCCGATGGCGTCCCCCACTTCGGTGAGAAGACCCGACCCCTGACTCAAACCGAGTCCGATCAGGGCCGACGTGATCGCCGAGTTGTCCGTGTCGCCCGAGGGATCGAGCCCCTCGCCGCGGATCAGGTAGCTGAATGCCTCCTGTTCGCTCAGCGCCGGTTCCGAGAAGATCACGGCCTTCGGGCGCTGCACCGTTCCCGTCACGCGCACGCCCGCGACGACGTCGTCGGCCGTGCGTTCGGGATTGCGCACGGCTTCGATCGTGAGAAGCGGATTCGAGATCGGGCCCGAGAAGAGGAATTCGCCCTTCCGCACGATCAGGTCCTGTCCGTAGGCGCGGAACTGTCCGAAGGGAACGGTGATCTGACCGTTCAGCCCGAGCGTGTTCTGCATCTGCTCCACGTGGAGTTTGCCCGTGAGCCGCGCCTTGAGTCCCATGGCGTCGACGCGCACGTCGTCGCCCACGACGATGAAGAGCGCGCTCTCGAGCGGCACGGGCTTTTTGTTGGAATCGGCGGCCTTCCTCCAGGACCCCGGACGGTCGAGACGCACTTCGTCTTCGGACACCGCCACGGCGGATTCGGGAAGCTCCTGCACGGTGATCCGCGCCCAGGGGACCGAAAGAAGCCCTTCGAGCCGGTACTTGTCCGGCAGCGCCTCAAAGCTCATGTAGGTGGAGAGATCAAGTTCCGCCATCGGGGGCACCGTAAGGCGAAGGGTCTTGCTCTTCACCGACACCTTGGCGCGCCAGGCTTCAAGCGTCTCCCCCGAGGCGTTCCCCTCGATGTTCACTTCGCCCTTCGGAGTCTTGAGGAGCCCCTCGAGCACGGAATCGCGTCCGCCGAAGCGAAGCGTCACGTAGCTCGGCAACATTTCAAAGGGAAGCTTCGTACTGTCTACGCGCGCGTCGCGGATCCCCGTTTCACCCGTGAGCGTGGGCGCGGGGAGCGTGCCGCCGAAGTGGAGATCGCCGTAGATCACGCCCTCGGCCTTTTCGCCCGCGGAAAGAAGCGGATTCACCATCGCGACCGAGAGGTCTTCCATCCGCAGGGTCCCCTCGAGTTTCTTTTCGCCCAGGGGTTCCGTCACCGAGGCGGATCCAGAGAGACTGCCGTTGCCGGCGATGTCGAGGAGCCAGTCGAGCGAAATCCGTTTTTCGCGCAGTTCGCCCGCCACGGTGAAGGCGTCGAATCCGAGCACGAAGTCCTCTTCGGGCATTTGGATCGTTCCCTTGAGCCCTTCGGTTTCAAGCGCCACGCGACCCTGCGGAATGCCCGAGAAACCCGCCGGGACCGTGAGGTCCGCCGTACCCTTGACGACGCCTTCGAGAAGCGTCCTGCGGGGCAGTTTGTCGCGCAGGTAGCCGAGATCAAAGCGCTCGAGCGCAAGCCGCACGGGGAAGGCCTTCTTGCCGCTCAGGTCCACGTCGGCCGTGCGGGCAAGACACACCTCGGCGCTTTCGTGCCGCCAACAGTGCGCGCCCACGCGCAGGGACTGCGATGCGTTTTGATAGCGAAGCGTCATGCGCTTGGCGAGCTTCACGTCGCCCGCGGGCGTTTGAAAGGCCGCGCTCGCGACGCCCCCTTCCCAGGTCGCGGCGTCGCGAAGGAAGTCGCCCGAAAGCTTCATTTCGCCGCTCACGGGCGTGCCCGCCCAGGAGAGCGTCAGGTCGTGCTTTCGTTCCTTGCCGCGCAGACGGGCGTTCGCTTCGGTGAGCGTCACGCCCGGAATCGTGAGGTTCGAAGCCGTGAGCGTGACGTCCCCCATCATTTCCTTACCCTGTGCGATGCCGCCTTTAAGGCGCAGGTTCTTGAGGGCGTAGTCGGCGAACGACAGGTTCGACGCGCGGATGTCGACGTCCAAAATCGGGAAGGTCGGACGACCCTTGAGGTGAAAGTGCCCCTCGGCGCGTCCGGTCGCGCCCGGAATCGCCCGGCTGAAGTCGGGCGCGTTGATCGTCGACTCGACGTTGAAGCGCTGCGTGCCGTCGGCGACCTTCACTTCGCCGTGCAGATGAACCGTGTTGATGCCGAGCTGAAGGTCCAGTCCGGGAGAGAGGAAACTCCCGTCGCTCGTCATCCCGAAGGAGCCCTTGAGTCCGAGGGGCGCCTTTTGAATCGTCCCCTGTAGGTCGACGCCCGTAAGCGACGCGGCCCACTCCGAGCCCTTCACGATGCCCTTTGTCTGCATGTCGCCCGAAAGCCGGATCGGGGCCTTCGGGAAGATGAGCGTGCCCGTGTCGAGTCCCTCGATCTTGAGGTCCGTCTGCCAGCGAATCGCGTCGCGCCAGTCGACGTCTCCGGAAAAGACGGCCGTGCCGCGGTCGGTCGCAAGCGTGAGCGCGGTGAGCGACGCCGCGAGTTCCGTCCCCTTCCCTTCCACCGTGAGGTCGCCCTCGGTGACCTTGTCGACCTTCAGGTGCGTGCGGGCCTTGAGCGTGTAGTCGACGGCCGCCCCCGCGAGTTCGAGGTCGACGTTCGAAAGCGTCAGGACGTCTTGCGAAAAGCCCGGGCTTCGCACCGTGAGCGACAAAGGAAGTCCCGCCTTGGCGGGCGAAGCTTCGCCCGTCACGTGGAGTTTGATCGGCGCGGGTAGCGCCGCGTCGATCTCGGTGTCGAGCCGCATCGTCTCGAGGAGCCCGCCCGCAAGGCGCGCCTTGACGGTCGCCGACTGCGGCGCCTCGGGCGTGCCGAAGGCGGCGCGGGCGTTCACCGTGAGGTCGCTCGTCCACGCGCCCGTGAGCGCCACGTTCCCCGTGAGCGACCCTTCGGCCTTCGCGCCCGAAGCCTCGCCCTTCACGTCGAGGCGCGAGACCGTGAGGACGTTCTGCTTCCAGGCGGCCCGGGCGTGCAGAGTTTCGAGACGGTTTCCCGACGCCTCGACGTCGGCGATCGTGAGTTCTTCAAGCGCCACGTCGACCGGAAGACGCACCTCAGGAAGCGCGGGCAACAGGGGTTTCGAGAAAAGCGCCGTCAGGCGTTCGCCCAGGGGTTGGGCGGACGGTTCGGTCGGAGTTTGGGCCGGAGCTTCTGCGATGTTGGCGGACGCTTTGCCCTGCGAGGCCCCGTCGGGCGCATCGGTTTTTTCGGGCGCAGCGGATTTCGTTTCGCTCGCCGGAGCTGCGGTTTCCTGCGGCTGCGCTTGTTCTTCGTCCGCTTCCTTGACGTCGGAAGCGGCGAGGACCGCGGCCGCAACGGCCGTAGGGGCCGATTCGGTCGTCCCGGCCGAAGTCGGCGCGGGCGCGGTTTTCCCGTCCGCCGTTTCGGGGATCGAGACGCGAACGCCCGTAAGCGCGGCGTTCGTAATCGTCACGTCGCGCTCGAACCAGCGCCCCGCGACTTGGAAATCGCGCCAGGCGATCTTCGTCTCGTCGACGTCCACCGAGACGTCGGCAACCGTGAGGTTGTTGAGGAAGAAGGGAAGCGGCGCGCGCAGTTCCGTGAGCGGCGTCGAGGGTTCCGTCGTAGTGTCGGCCGAAGGAGGCAGATCCTTCGTGCGCACGACGACCTCCGCCCCCGTGAGGCGCACGTCGTCGACGACGATTCGGTTCGAAAAGACCGCCCGACCCGTCACGTCGTAGGAAAAGCGGTCGGCTTGAAAACGGATCCCCGGCGCTTCGTAGCGGACGTCCGAGAGCCTCAGGTGCAGCAGCGACCCCGAGACATCGCCCACCTTGAGGCCGTCGACCGCCCATTCGGCGCCGCTTGAGAGGACGCGCAGACCCGTCGACGTGCCGAGCAAAAAGGAGACCGCCGCCACCGTCGCGAAGACGAAGGCGCCCGCTCCCATGCCGATCAACTGATAACGCTTCCACTTCATAGTTCGGGCCCGAGTCCGATGTAAAACTGCCAGCCCTTTTCTTCCCGGTCACTCACCGGGCGGGCGATGTCGAATTTGATGGGGCCCAAAGGCGACGCCCAGCGCACGCCGACGCCCGCCCCGACCTTGAAGTCGCGGCTGTTGAAGTCGTTCACGGCTTCGCCCGCGTCGACGAAGACGGCGCCCCACCACTTCCCCGTCACGTTGTATTGGTATTCGATGCTTCCCACCGCCAGGCGCGAGGCGCCCGTAAGTTCTCCCTCGTCGTTTTCGGGAGAGATCGACTTGTAGTCGTAACCGCGCACGCTCCGATCGCCCCCCGCAAAGAAGCGCAGGTCCGGCGGGACCTGGTCGAACTGACTCGTTTCGATCCACCCGAAGTGCGAACGCAGCACAAAGCGGTGCTTTTTGGCGTAGGTGCGGATCATCGCGACCTGCGCCTGCAGGACGGCGAAGTCGACGTCGGACGCCCACCATTCGCTCGAGACGTCGAGGCTGTAGCGCTGCGAATCGCCCCAGGTCGGCATCATGCCGCCCTTCGTGCGGGTGCGCGAGATCGACACGCCCGGCGTGATGAGCATCGTCGTGTTGGTGACGTCGGCCTGCGTGAACTTGTCGAGCGACCAGCGCAGATTCACCGTGCGCTGCCAACCGTCCTCGTAGTCCCAGTTGCGACTTGCCGACAACATGGTCGAGTCGGACTTCGTGTCGTTCAGGTCTTCGTGCTTGTAGCCGCCCTGAAAGAGCCAGTACTGCTCGAGCGCGTTTTCGGCGAGCGGAAGCTTGTAGCCAAAGCCCAGCTCCTGCTCCTTGCTCGAAAGGTCGAGCACGCCCGTCAGGCTGTGCCCGCGGCTGTTGAGCCAGGGCTTTCGCCAGGTCGTCTTGAAGGTCGGACCCACGTCGGTGCTGAAGCCCGCGCCCACTTCCACGGAATTCGCGCTCTTGGGCGTGAGATTCCCCGCCATCGGAAGGACCTTCGATTCGCGTCCCTCCTCCATCTGCGGAACGACCACCACCGAATTGAACCATCCCGTCTCGGAGAGACGGCTGTTGAGTTCGGCGACGCGGTTGGAGTTGTAGTAGGACCCCTCCTTGTAGGGAATGAGGTTCTGCAGAATGTCGTCGTCGATTTGGGAACCTTCAAAGGTCGTTTTCCCGAAGCGGTAGCGCTCGCCCGAATCGTATTCAAGCCACCAGTAGGCCTCGCGCTTTTCGGCGTCGACCCCCAGGACCTTTCGCTTGAAGCCGCCGTCGAAGTATCCCTTGCGCACCGCCACGGCTTCGATGCGGGACTTGAAGTCTTCATAGTCGCCGTGGTTGAGCACGGTCCCCTTCTTGGGAAGGCGCCTCTTGAGGCGTTCAAAGGCGCGGTCCTTCTCCGCACCCCCGCGAAAGGTGACGCTCGTCTCCGAGACGAGCACGGGTTCGCCCGGATCCACCGTCACGTGCAGAAGATCGGTTTCCTCGCCCTTGGCGTTCTTTTCCCATTCGTAGCGGATTTCGGGGCGGTAGTGACCGAGGGCGCGAAGGCCCGTGCGGATCGCGCGGTGAAGCTGGGCGCGAAAGGCCTGCCGCTCTTCGGGGACGCTCCCCGAGAGCAGAGTCTTGACCTGAATGTCGACGTTTTGCGCCAGGTTGCCTTCGAGCCCCTTGACGTCGACGCGATACGCGGCCGCCCGCACACCCGCCGTGCAGGCGAGCAGGAGAAGACCGACGACGGCCGCCCCGCCTCTGCGAAAACCCAAATCGCACCTCCACGCTTTCGGCTCGGGATCTTCTCCCGATGCCGTTCTGAAAAAACTCTTCGCCTCATTGTAGCGGGATGCTCGTCAGGGAAATGTTTCTTTTTGCGATGCATTTTCTCCTCCCCGTTGCGATTTCGAAGACCATACCCGACCCAACGGGACTTCGCGTGCCGTTTATCGGCAGCCCGCGAACGCAGACGTGCGGCCGAACTTTCCTACGTCAGGCTTGTAACCATCCAGAAATGGTCGACGTGATCGCGATCACGGATTGACGTTCCGGAAAATGCAAACGGGCTCCTTCGACAAGAAGGAACCCGTTGCGGACACGCTCCGCGTGGGGTTCTCGCCCCCGACGCGGAGAAGTTGTTGCGTCGCTCAGCGGGACTTAGCGGGACTTGAAGAGCGAGAGGTCGTCGGACCACTGGCCGACGAGTTCGCCGTCCAAAGTGAAGAGCTTGATCTTCATCGTGTAGTCGACGAGCTTCTGCCCGTCGGGCGCGCGCGTCACGATGTCAGTGATTTCCGACTGCATGATGTAGTCGAAGCTCGTGGCCGAGCTGTCGAGCACGCGCACGGCGCCCGAATTCAGCAGCACTTCCTGAATGCGGTCCTGAATGTCCTGCACGCGCAGGTTTTCGTCATGCGTGTTCTGGCGCAGGTTCCCCACGACGATGCGCGGCGGCTTCTTGGCCTTGGAAATGACCGGCGTCGAGAGCATCTTGTTCGTCAGGTTTTCCGCAAACGCGATGATGTCGGAGAGCGACACCTTGGTGTCGAGCTTGATGCGTTCGGACGAATCGACGATCGAAACGGAGCGCATGTGACCGGTCAGAACCGGCATGCCCATGCCGCCCGTCGAGCCCGTCGTGGCACAGCCGCTCAGAAGCGCGGCCGAAAGCACGGCGCTCATCAAAAGAAAATGTTTTTTCATGGGACTGTTTCCTGTTACTGATTGGCGCCGTTGAGGAGCTGCTGGTTGTACTGCTGCTGCATCCGCATCGTTTCCACCGGATCGGGTTCGGCGGAGTAGTACTGCGTGACGTTGGGCACGCGGACCGTAACGGCCGCGCTCTTGGCGTCGACGCTCTTGCCGATGCTCGAAACGGCCTTTTCGGTGTTCCCCGTCAGGGTCGCCTGAAGCCAGCCGTTCGAAACGAGAAGGGGCGCACCGTCAGCGTCGCGCCATTCGATCTGATATTCGATCGGAAGGCGCTGGCTCGAGAGGTTGTGAATCCGGAAGGTGAGCTTCGGAAGACGCGCGCTCGTGTTGATGCGGGCGTCCTTCACTTCGACCATCCGCGCGACGAGCTCGTTGTCGTAGTGCACGGTGACGCCCGGCGCGATTTCGGCGGAGAGCACCGGAACGGGTTCGGGCGTCCCGGGCTGGCTCACCGGCTGCTGCGCGCAGCCGGCCAGAACGAGAGCCGATGCGGCGGCGATCAGAGAGAGTTTTTTCATGATGTCTTTCCCTTGAAACCCTCCTGCCGAAGCATATCCTCGGCAGGGTTTCCGTGGCAGGGAGTTCGGGAGGAACCGACGTTCCTCCCCTTTCCCGCGCTACGGTTGTGAAATCACTTCACCCACGAGAATTCGTTGGCGAAGGTCTGAAGATGCGTGCCGTAGTTGACGGCGTAAACGACCGTCGGGCCCTTTTCGGCGATCTTCACCGTGTTCTTGGCGAGCACCTTGCCGCTCTTGTCGACGGTCGAAATGTCGATCGTCTTGAGGTTGGCGGGCACGACCAAACGGCTCACGAGCACCTGGTTCGGAAGCGAAAGCCACGAACGGGTGTCGGGATGCTGAACGGCCGACGTAAGCGCGTCGCCGAGAATGCCGAGCTTGTCGTTGGCCATGCTGGAACGAAGGAGCGCCATGGCCGTGTCAAAGACGCGCCAGGGCATGCGGTCCTGTTCGTCGCGAAGGATGATGGATTCCATCTTCGTGAGGCTCGACATGCGCGTCGTCTTGCCGCCGGCATTCACCTTGGCGCCGACCACGGGCGTGTCAACGGGGGTGGCGTTCGCATAGTTGAGCGTGGCCTGATACTTGCCCACGCGGAAGGACTTGGAGGATTCCTTCTGATACGGAGCGAAGCCGTCCGAGAGGATCACCTGAACGAGCTTCTGATTCTTGCGAAGCCCCTTCATGACGTCCTTCTTGGCGACGACGGCGGCCTTGCAGTCCTTGTTGTTTTCCACGACCTTTTCGTAGGAAATGCGGGCGTTGTCGCGAAGGCTGCGGTCTTCGAGGCTGTCGAATTCCTGAAGGAGCGCGTTCATGTAGTCGCCGAACGGGTTGACGTAGGCCGAGGTCACGAGGCCCGCCTTCTTCTTGGTGTCGGCGGAACGGTCGTCGACGTTGATGGCGCCGATGATTTCGGGAAGCGCGGCGAGCGCATCGAGCGCTCCGACGGCCGTCTGTGCGGCGTTGCCCGCGGCTTCGGTCGAGCTCTTCGTGTCGCTGCCGCCGAACATGCCACCGAAAGCCCCGGCAAGACCCGCTAGGCCTTCCTTGGCCTGCTGCGAATTGGCCTGCTGCTGCGCCTGAGCCTTCTTCTGCGCCTCGGCCTTGGCCTTCGCTTCGGCTTCAGCCTTGGCCTTGACGGCGGCCTGCTTCTTGGCGGCTTCCTTCTGAGCCTTTTCGTCAAAGAGTTCGGGGTGTTCTTCCTCAAACTTCGCCTTTTCCTGCTGGAACTTTTCCCATTCCTCCTGCTGCAGGTCGATCGCGCGGCGCGTCACGTTGTAGGCCTTGCGGTCGCCCTTGAGCATGTAGCAAAGGGCCTTGTAGTTGAGGAGCATCACCTTTTCGTAGCTGCGGACTTCGTAGTCGGCGAGTTCCTTTGCGCCCGTCACCGAAGCGAGAAGGGACTTCGAAGCGCCGGCCGCCTGGTCCGTCACGCCGGTCTGGTCTTCGGCGAGGTTGAGCTTTTCTTCCGCGGCGTCAAAGAAGAAGAGCGCACGGTCGACGTCCCCGGTGTTGAGAGCGAGCAGGCCGCGTTCCATGATGGAGAGTTCGCTCGCGGACGAAATGAGCTTTTCGTAGGCCTCTTCCTTCGTGAGCGCCTTGCCTTCCTTGTCCTTGCCGTTTTCGAGCACCTTCGCCTTCAGTTCGTCGAACTTGCCCGCAAAGAGCATGTCGCGGGCCGGTTGATAGGCTTCGGCGTAGGTCTTGACGGCTTCGTTTTCGGCAAGGCCGAGGGAGTCGCTGCGGGTCGTCGCGCAGCCGGCGAGAGCGGCCGAGACGGCGACGGCCAACAGTACTTTCTGAATGTTCTTCATTTTTTGGTCCTGCTTTGGTTGGTTAAGCGGATGAGTGAAAAAGTGGATCAGAAGACGTCGAGACTCGACTCGACGCTTCCGCGGCGATTGCTGTTTTGGAATTCACGGGCCGGTTCCTGCGCGGCGGGCTCTTCGGCCTGCGGTTTCTCCTGCGGTCCTTCGAGGATCTCGCGGGCGCGCTCGATGCCCGAGAAGCGGTAGGCCTTGACGACGCCGACGAGCGTGTGTCCGTCGGGCGTGTCGTACGTCCATTCGTGAACGGTTTCAAGGCCCATGAGGTTCGCCTGCGCCCGCGCGACGCTCTGGGAACTCACGCGGTCCGTGATGATGCGTTCCGTCTTTTGAACACCCGCGTCGCCGGTTTCGGCGTCACGCTCCATGAAGCGTTCCTTGGAGTCGCCCCGTTCGGTCGTCTGTTCCGAGTTGAAGGAGAGGTTCATGAAGCGGGCGATCTGCGCGGTCGCGTCCGAATCGGCCTGCCTGAAGGCGCTTTCCACCGCGTCGGCGGCGAAGTCTTCGTCGCCGCCCTTGTAGGAGGAGCTCCAGAGACCGAAGGAAACGATCACGGGGCCCTGGTTGTCGATCATGATGCGCGGACCGTAGAGGTCGGCGAGCTTCGACGGGTCGTTGAGCGGCAGCAGCTGATCGAGCGGCTGACCGACCGCCTGGATCATCGGCTTTTCCCCACGGGCGAGCGACGCGGCCACCGCCTCCATCTTGGGCGAATACGCAAGAAGCACGGCCACGGCCGCGCGGCCGTTGTCGGTTTCCGAAACGAAGTTCTGCGCGATGTTGATGCCACCCAAGGCAAGCGACGCACGCTGCGTGGTCTCGTCGGAAATCGCCTTCTTGAGGAAGGTCTTCTTTTCGACGGGCGTCATGCTCTTGATGCGGCTTTCGCTCGTGCCGAGCTTGCGCAGGGCGTTGTCGATCTGCGCTTCGGCAAGGGCCGTCCCCTTGTCAAGGAGAACGTCGAGCTTGGTCTTCGTCGGATCGGCCGTGAAGCGTTGTGCATCCGTACTGTTGTCCGTAAAGAGCTCGCGGCTCACTTCGTTTTCAACTCGCAGGGTGAGAAACTGGGCGAACTTGCGAAGGGCCTCCATGTAGGCCGTTTCATAGGCCATCGCGAGAGACTTGCCGTAGTCGGGGCTCGCGCGGTTCACATTGACGTCGGCCACCCCGTCGAAATAGGTCTTTCCCTTGTTTTCCTTTCCGATGCTGATGCCCTTCGACTGAAGA
>OGLQ01000726.1_pt1 | contig 18414 bp, 10 predicted proteins | sample 1572941 | NCBI WGS metagenome assembly OGLQ01 (sample SAMEA2581891, study PRJEB24529) | metagenome | biome: Human gut stool | place: China | collected 2011
TACCAGAAAGATCGTCGCGGTCTATCAGCCGGATACCTGCAAAAAGGAGATGGTCGAACGGTTTATCGAGCTTCTGCACACAGTCGTCCTTCCGGAGAAGCCGGGACTGTTTCTGCTTTCGGAATGAGCCCCCGTCAAAAGAATGATTTTGTATTGTCAGTATATCAATTTCAGACGCAAAATTAAAATCAAAATAATTGATAGATACATCGCTGTTGTTGATAAATGCTGATTTATGAAAATTCATCGACCGAATTCTGTGGAATGTGCTGCAATTCCTCAGGATTACAATCAATAAAAATGATGACATTATCAAAAAAGATGAATACGGCATTGAAAAACCCGGCAGCAAGCGTCTGATATGCTCGCTGCCGGGCTGTTTTTATGATGTTTTTTGATAATCCTACCGGAAAAAGCCGTGCGTATAGGAAATTCGTTCTGCGGCCTGCCTGATTTCATGGATCATCATTTCCATATCCTGCTCCATTCGATAATCCGGTCCGGCAATGCTCACGGCCGCAATGACACGGCCGCTTGCATCACGCACGGGCGCCGCCACACAGATCAGTCCCTGCTCTACCTCGCCGTCGTCCATGGCGTAGCCGTTGATGCGCGCCGATTCCAGCTCCTTCAGCAGCCGGTCGGGCTGTGTGATGGTCTTGGGCGTGAGCGGCGGAACGCTTTTCATCCATTCGCAGTACTGTGCGAGAAAATCTGCGTCCCTGTCCGCAAGCAGGATCTTGCCGCAGCTGGTCGCGTGCGCGGCCACACGGCCGCCGACTCTCGTGCTGCAGGTAATAGAGCGCTGCGTTTCCACCTTGTCCAGATAGAAGATCTCGTTATCGACGAGAATGCTCAGATTGATCGTCTCCTTGACGCGGTCGGACAGGCGCTCAAGCTCCGGCCGGGCGATCTTGCACAGATCGGAGCCGCCGATGATCGCTCCTGCCAGCGCAAGCAGATTCGGCCCTACGTGGTAGGTCTTCCGTACCGGATCCTGCGTCAGGTACCGCCGTTCCATCAGCGTGGAAACATGACGAAAAACCGTCGTGGTGGGCAGTCCGAGCTGGTTTACCAGCTCCTTGAGCGTCCATTCCTTTTCCTGATCCATAAAGCATTCCAGAATCTGCAAAGCGCGCAGAATGCTCGAGGTATGCTCCCTAGCCATAACAAACTCCTTCAAAAATTTTTTCAAATGCCCTCTTGACAAACCTTCGATAGTGGTCTAATAATATAATTATACGGCAAGGGTGAGCCCTTGTAAATATTTTTACCAACTATTCGGAATGCGTTTCCGCATAGTGGAAAGGGATGGTCATATGAACAAAAAGTCCGTTATGCCGACGATGGAAAGCGTGGATCGTTTCAAGGCGGCAATGGATTCTGACCGGGGCGCGCTTGGCCCGTTCATGATCTGTACGGACCCTGCGATGGTGGAAGCCGCAGGTCATGCCGGATATGATTTCGTGCTGCTCGATATGGAGCACGGCACCACCACCTTCCAGGAACTCCCCAATCTGATCCGTGCAGCAAACGTCACCGGCGTGTGCCCGGTCGTCCGCGTACCTCGCGGCAGCGATATCTGGATCGATCAGGCTCTGGATGTTGGCGCAGGCGCGGTCATGATTCCGCAGATCGACACCGCAGAGCAGGCGCGTGCCGCTGTTTCCGCCGCGAAGTTTTCGCCCGTCGGAACGCGAGGCACCTGCCGTTTTGTCCGTTCGGCAGGCTTCGGCGCGGTTCCCGGCAGCGAGTATTTCTCGCGTGCACAGGACACCGTGGTCATCCTTCAGGCCGAGGGTCAGAAGGCGATCGACAATCTCGATGAAATTCTGGACGTACCCGGCATCGACGTTGTTTTTGTCGGCCCCTATGACCTGTCCAGCTCGCTCGGTCATGTCGGTGAAATCGACCATCCGGAGGTCATCGCCGCGATCAAGCAGATCATCGCAAAGGCAGCTGCAAAGGGCGTTAAGATCGGCTGCTTTGCCGATACGGTCGAGGGCGGCAAGAAGTGGCGCGACATGGGCGTAAAGTTCATCGGCTACGGCTGCGACACGTATATCTTCATGCAGGCTGCAAAGGCTGATGTTGCTGAATTTGATGTATAAATCGAAGAAATAACGGGGTTTATACCGTTTTATTCTTCCGATAAGGCAAGAATGCAGGTTCAGCTTCATTCAATGTCTGTTACATAAAAACCAGGGACTGCGTTTCGCAGGCGGGGTCCGGCTCCGCTGATGCAGACGCAAAAGAAAGGATCGTTATGGATAACAAAAAGAACTATGCTGTTATGGACGGCAACACGGCGGCGGCGTACAGCGCCTATGCGTTCACCGAGGTAGCGGCAATTTACCCGATCACCCCGTCCTCTCCGATGGCGGAAAAGGTTGACGAATGGTCCGCAAAGGGCAAGAAAAACCTGTTTGGTACCACCGTTGATGTCATTCAGATGCAGTCCGAGGCCGGCGCGGCCGGCACCTGCCACGGCTCGCTGCAGGCAGGCGCGCTGACCACCACCTTCACCTCCTCGCAGGGTCTGATGCTGATGATCCCGGCGATGTACGCCATGGGCGGCCAGTTCCTGCCGAGCGTCATGCACATCGCGTCCCGCGTCGTCACGAGCAACCATCACTCGATCTTCGGCGACCACACTGACTTCATGACCTGCCGCACCACCGGCTACGGCATGCTGATGTCCTCCTCGCCTCAGGAGGCGATGGATCTCGCGGCAGTCGCGCATCTGTCCGCCATCAAGGCGCGCTATGCGTTCATGCACTGCTTCGACGGCTTCCGCACCTCGCACGAGATGCAGCGCATCGAGACCCTCGATTATGAGGATCTGCGCGGCCTGGTCGACCAGAAGGCACTCCAGGAGTTCCGCCGTCAGTCGCTCAACCCGGAGCACCCGACCAACCGCGGCAACAACGTAAACCCGGACATCTACTTCCAGTGCAAGGAGGGCGCGAACGTCAAGGCAGAGATCGTGCCCGACACCATCCAGCACTACATGGACGAGATCAACAAGCTGACCGGCCGCGACTACAAGCTGTTCAACTACTACGGCGCGCCGGACGCAGAAGAAGTTATCGTCGTCATGTGCTCGGCTTCCGAGGCGGTCAAGGAGACCGTTGACTACCTGAACGCACAGGGCCGCAAGGTCGGCATGGTGCAGATCCACCTGTACCGCCCGTTCTCGGTCAAGCATTTCGCAGCTGCAATCCCGGCTTCTGTCAAGAAGATCGCCGTTCTCGACCGCAGCAAGGAGACCGGTTCGGTCGGCGAGCCGGTATACCTCGACGTCGTGACCGCCCTCAATCAGGCAGGCCGGAACGACATCACGGTCGTCGGCGGCCGCTACGGCCTGTCCTCCAAGGACACCACTCCGGGCCAGTTCATCGCGGTCTACGACAACCTCGCGAAGGAGCAGCCGAAGAACAACTTCACCATCGGCATCAACGATGACGTTACCCACACCTCGCTCGACTACACCGAGATCGAGCTGCCGCACCCGGGCCAGATCAGCTGCAAGCTGTGGGGTCTCGGCGGCGACGGCACGGTCGGCGCGAACAAGAACGCGATTTCTACCATCGGCTTTGTCGGCGGCAAGTACGCGCAGGCGTATTTCTCCTATGACACGATGAAGTCCGGCGGCCTGACGCAGAGCCATCTGCGCTTTGGCGACGAGCCGATTCTCAGCACTTATCTGGTCAATTCCGCGGATTTTGTTGCGGTTCACGCCCCGACCTACGTTAAAAAGTACGATGTCACCGCAGACCTCAAGGACGGCGGCACCTTCCTGCTCAACTGCCCGTGGTCGGTCGAGGAGCTCGAGGAGCATCTCCCGGCGAAGATGAAGCGCGACCTCGCGCGCAAGCACGCAAACTTCTACATCATCGATGCAGCAAAGCTGGCGGCTGCCATCGGCCTCGGCAAGCGCACCAACAACATCCTTCAGGGTGCGTTCTTCGCCCTCACCAAGGTCATTCCGATGGACCTCGCGATCGAGGATATGAAGAAGAACAACTATAACTCCTACTTCAAGAAGGCCGGTCAGAAGATCGTCGACATGAACAATCAGGCGGTAGACCTCGGCGTTCAGGCGACCGTTAAGGTCGAAATCCCGGCTGCATGGGCGGACGCGACCGACGAGCCGGTTGCAGAGCCGAAGAACATGACCCCGTTCGTCCGCGACATCGTCATGCCGCTCGACAAGCAGCAGGGCGACAAGCTCCCGGTCTCCGTATTCCAGAAGTACGGCGTGCTCGACGGCACGTGGGAGAACGGCACTTCGGTCTACTCCAAGCGCGGCGTTGCGACCAAGGTTCCGAAGTGGAACCCCGAGGCCTGCATCCAGTGCAACCGCTGCTCGATGTGCTGCCCGCACGCGGCGATCCGTCCGGTTCTGCTGACCGACGAGGAGAAGGCCGGTGTTCCGGATTCCTTCGTTACCGCTCCCGCAAAGGGCCTCGGCAAGGACGCGCCGAAGTACAATTTCCGTATGCAGCTCTCGCCGTATGACTGCCTCGGCTGCGGCGTGTGCCTGACCGCGTGCCCGGCAAAGGACGCGCTGACCTGGGCGCCGTTCGAGGAGATGAAGTCCGAGCAGCCGCTGTTCGACGACGTCGCAATGAACGAAACCTACCTCAAGAAGGACGTAATCAACGACAAGAGCGTCAAGAACGTTCAGTTCGCAAAGCCCTACTTCCAGTTCTCCGCTGCCTGCGCAGGCTGCGCCGAGACTACCTATATCAAGCTGCTCAGCCAGCTGTTCGGTGACCGCATGTACGTCGGCAACGCGGCAGGCTGCTCGTCCGCGATCAGCGGCGGCGCACCGATCCTGCCGTACTGCCGCGACTGCAAGGGTCACGGCCCGGCGTGGGAGCACTCCCTGTTCGAGGACAACGCCGAGTTCGCGTTCGGCTTCTACCATGCACAGGACGCTATCCGCAAGGAGCTGCTCATCCGCATCGAGGCGCTGAAGAACGCCGGCGTTGCGGCTGAGGAAGCAGCGGCATACCTCGCTGACTGGAACGACCGCGAGAAGTCCCGTGAGGTTTCCGACAAGCTGATTGCGGCTCTCGAAGCAGCAGAGCAGACCGACGAGGTCAAGTACATCCTCGACAACCGCGAATTCCTCGCAAAGAAGTCCGTCTGGGCGATCGGCGGCGACGGCTGGGCCTACGATATCGGCTTCGGCGGCATCGACCACGTCATGGCGCAGAATCAGGACGTCAACCTGCTCGTTCTCGACACCGAGGTTTACTCGAACACCGGCGGCCAGTCCTCCAAGGCAACCCCGACTTCTGCAACTGCAAAGTTCGCAGCAAGCGGCAAAAAGGTCGCAAAGAAGGACCTCGGCGCGATCCTGATGCAGTACGAGTACGTTTACGTTGCACAGGTTGCAATGGGCGCAGACCAGGCGCAGACCCTCAAGGCGCTGCGCGAGGCCGAGTCCTACGACGGCCCGTCCATCGTCATCTGCTACTGCCCGTGCCTTGAGCAGCACATCAAGGCCGGCATGGGCACCTCGCAGGACGAGATGAAGAAGGCGGTCGAGTGCGGCTACTGGCATCTGTACCGCTACGACCCGCGCCGCATCGCGGAGGGCAAGAACCCGTTCCAGCTCGACTCCAAGGAGCCGGACACCGACAAGGTCATGGACTTCCTGATGGGCGAGAACCGTTTCGCCTCCCTCAAGAACAACTTCCCGGACAAGGCCGACGCCCTGTACGCGAAGGAGGTCGAGGACGTCAAGGCCCGCTACGCCCGCTACAAAAAGCTCGCGGAGGACTAATCTGTTACAAAAAGCCTGCGGTATCCCCTTCCCGAAGCATGAAATATTATATCCCACCTATTACCCATCCCTCCTTTCCCCGCGCCGGACTCACTTGCCATACCCGGCACGGAAAGCAGTATACCCCCCCTAAATATCTATAGCCTAATTCAATGATATTCTTCCTTTCTGTATGAATTATCCCGGGGATACCGCATCGGCTTTCTGTATATACCGTAATATCCTCTCCTGTGTCAAACGGGAGAGGATATTTTTTGTCCCTGCCGCGTGGGAAAGTTAAAACGTTATAACTTCGAAACGCTGTAACTTTATAACGTTATTCATGGCAGCGCGGGGAAAATAAATACCGATAGGGTGCAATCCTCCCTTTCTTTTTCGCTCGAAAAATAGTATAATTATGGAACAGAAAGGGGAATGGAAGAACATCATTGAGGAGGGATGTGCATGAAAAAACGACCGAGCATCGCTATGCTGACCGCGCTTCTTGCTGTGGTGTTCGCGGCGGGCATCGGCGTTTACAGCAGCTACATCGGCATGAAAATCTATCAGGAAAGCTCGGATAATCTGTTTGAGAGCTTTTCGCAGATCTCCAAGACCTTTACGCTGTTCGTGCAGCGAAACTGGACCGTGCTGGGGCAGTGGGACGGTCTGTTGAAGAACACAGGCAGCGACGCGGATGCTGAAAACATCTGGCCGGATGTGCAGGGCAGCAAGGAGTCGTGGCGTTACAGCGACTTCTATCTGCTCAACGAAGACTCGCAGTATCTAACGGCAGATGGGCGAAAGGGCAGCGCCGGCAGCATCAGCGGCGTTATTCAGGAGCTGTACAACGAGGACGGGCCGATCGTCTCCACCTACACGGCGAGCTACGGCGTGCCCAAGATCGTGTTCGCCATGCCGCTGAGCCGGGACGTAACGCTGGACGGCGTGACCTATACCGGCCTCGCGGTCAGCTATGACACGGACGTAGTCGACGATCTGGTCGACGGCAGTATGTACAGCGGTCAGAGCGACTGCTATATCGTGCGCACGAACGGCGACATCGTGCTCGCGCTCGAGCCGCAGACCGAGCTGTGCAAGGGTCTGACCAATCTGTACGACATCGACGCGCACGCCGAATGGAGATACGGCACCATGGACGACATCAGAGACTGCATCCAGCTCGGCAAGAGCGGAAGCGCGCAGTTCACCTGCGCGAGAGCGCGAAATTATCTGATCGCGATACCGACCAATTTTCCTGACTGGTCACTCGTCGGCATCATCCACGCCGACGAGGTGGACGGCGCGATGCGCAGCGTGCAGCAGTCCACCTCGTTCGCGCTCGGCGCGCTCTGCATCTTCGCCGTCATCATCGTGGTGCTGGCGCTGGGCATGGAGAGCCAGCTGCGCCTGCGGCGCGAGGAGGAGGCGCGGCTGAGCCTCGAGCGCGAAAAGATGCAGAGCGACCGCCTGCTGCAAAGCATGAGCCGCATCGTCGACCGCTATACCATCGTCAATCTGGACACCGACCGCTACCGCTACCGCGAGCTGCGTCTCAGTAAGCCGCTCTATCCGACCTCCGGACAGTATTCGGAAATGCTCAAGATCATCTCCGAACGCTATGTCGCGCTGACCGAAACGGAAAACGCCAAGCTCTCGCGCCTGCTTGCGCCGGACTATCTGCGCAGCGTGCTGCGCAAGCCGAACGACAATCTCAAGATCGAGTATTGCAGCCGGACGGAGAACGCCTACCTGGTCCTGACCATCCTCCCGGTCGCGTGGCACGCGGACGGCACGGTCTATGAGGTCATGCAGATCGTGCAGGACATCGGGCAGAAGGTCGAGCTCGAGACCATGGCGAACACGGACAGCCTGACCGGCCTGTTCAACGAGCGCTATTTCAGCAGAGTCATGAACATCTGCGAGGAGAAAAAGCTGCCGTTCGTGCTGTATTACCTCGATCTCGACCGCTTTAAGCCGGTAAACGACACCTACGGCCACGCCATAGGCGACCGGCTGCTCCAGGAGATCGCGGCGCGGCTGCTGCGCTGCATCCGAAGCCGGGACTACGCCTTCCGCATCGGCGGCGATGAGTTCGCGCTCATCGTCAGCGCCGACATGGACGAAGGTCAGCGCGCCCGCATGACCGAGCGCATCCAGACCACGCTCTCCGCACCTGTCGTCATCGACGGAAAAGAGCTTTCGGTCGGCGTCAGCTGCGGCTGCGTCTGCTACCCGGAGGACGGCGGCGCTTCCCAGGTGCGCATCACGGCGGACAGCCGGATGTACGAGACCAAGCAGCGCCATCATGAAAACGACCGGACGGAGGGAGAGGCATGAAAAACAGGACCCTGCGCCGCGCCGCGGAGACGCTCGTCCTGCTGCTGATCGCGGCGATGGCGCTGCTGCTCGCCGCCGGACTGCATCAGCACGAGCCGGACGAGGCGCTCACTGCCCTCAGCACCGGCTGGTACCAGCTGACGGACGGCGTGCGGCGCGATGTCACGCTCCCGGCCACGCTCCCGGCTGAGCCGGGGCAGACGCTCACCCTGTATAACGACACGCTGACCGACAGCGACGGCGGAAAGGTGCTGTCCGCGCGCGGCGTGGAATACGACATCGAGATCCGGGCGGGCGAAACCCTGCTCTACCGCTACGAGGACAACGCCTTCCCGAAGAACGCGCAGATGAAGGGCCGCCTGTGGGCGGATGCGGAGCTTCCGGACAACATCGGCGGACAGACGCTCAGCCTGACCCTGACGCCGCTCTCCGGCCGCACGGTCGCGCTCGCCGCGCCCGTTCTCGGCACAGCGCCGGCCGTCACCGGCCACCATATCCAGTCCTCGCTGTTCTCCATCGGCATGATGCTCGCCATGCTCGTGCTCGCCGTGCTCGCGCTGCTGATCTTCTTTTACATGAGCTTCTTCGGCATCCGCGAGCTCCGCTTTCTCGATGTGGCGGTCTTTCTGCTGCTGTGCAGCCTGTGGTGCCTGACCGATTCCGCGCTGTATCAGATCTACGGACGGGACACCGCCGCCGGGAGCGTCATTTCCTTCTACGCCTTCATGACCATGGCCATTCCGATGGTGCATTTCGTCCGCAACACGGTCAGCGGCAGGCTGCGGCTCGTTCCCGATGTGTGCATCGCGCTGTTCTGCGCCAACGCCCTCGCACAGGGCGCGGCGTACCGGCTGCTCGGCGTGCCGTTCATCGCCATGCTGCCGCTGACGCACCTGCTGCTGACGGCAGGCGTCGCGGCGATGCTGACCGTGCTGCTCCGCTCGTACCGCGACAAGCCCGCGCCGCAGCTCCGGCTGCGTATTGCGGCGTTCGCCGCACTGGGCGCGTTCGGCGTGGCCGCGCTCGTCCTGTACGGCCTGCTGCATATCTACTGGTACGACACCGTATTCCAGTTCGGCGTGCTGCTGTTCATCATCCTGCTGCTGTACGGCCTGATCGGCCAGGCGGCCGGGGATATGCGCTTTCACATGGAGCACCGCATCAGCCATCAGATGCAGCGCGAGGACCGCATGACCGGCCTGCCGAACCGCCGCGCGTTCGAGGAATACATGGAGCGCATCCGCACCGGCCAGGCCGGCTGCCGCGATGCGGTACTGACCTATATCCGGCTCGAGGGCCTGAACGAGCGCAACGACCGCTTCGGCCTTCAGGCGGGAGATGAATCGGTCATCGCGGCGGCGCAGTGCGTCGCCGACTTCTGCCGCGCGTGCGAGGAGGCGGGCGAGAGCGTCTTGTGCTTCCGCACGGGCGGCAACGAGTTCGCCCTCATCCGCCCCGAGCCGCATACCGACTCCGGACAGCTGCACCGGCAGTTCCGCGCGGTCGTCGCGCGCTACAACCGAACCTGCGCGCCGCGCGCGCGCATTATCATGACCTTCGGCTTCAGCCGCCTGTGCGACGAGGACGGAAAGTCGCGCAGCATCAGCGCATGGAAGGCCGAGGCCGACGCACATTTGAAGAGAAACGAAGCCGGACTGGGAGGAGACGCCGAATGACAACCAACATACATTATCTGATTGCCGCAATGGCGGTGCTGCTGGTCGTCATATGGCAGTATTCCCGCCAGCGGCAGATGGACGACCGGAACAGCCTGATGTTCCGCCGTCTGCTGAGCGTCGTCAGTCTGGACGTTGCCGCGGAGCTGGTCAGCACGGCCTTCATCCTGTACGCCCCGTACAGCTTCGGCGTCGGACGCATGCTCTCGAACACGGTGTTCTACCTGTTTCAGGCGCTCCTGCCGCTCCTGCTGCTGTACTACGTCTGTACACTGTGTACAAGCCGCGTGATCGCGCCCTCGGTCGTGCTGCGCATGGGCATCCCGACCATCGCTCTGGTCTTTATCATCCTGACCAACCCCTTCACCGAGATCCTGTTCTATTTCGACAGCACCGGCTACCGCCACGGCCCGTGGTATCTGCTGCTGTACGTCAGCGCCCTGCTGCACATCGCGGGGGCTGCGGTCTTTGTCGCGGTGCACCGCGCGTCTGTCAGCCGCCGCACGCTCACGGAGCTGCTCGCGGTCTTTGCGCTCGCCGCCCTCGGCATCGCCGCGCAGGCCGTCAATCCTTCGGTGCTGACGACCGGCTTCGGCCTCTCGCTCAGCATCCTCGCCATGTATCTGACCATCAACAACCCCTGCGCGTGCATGGACAGCCTGACCGGCCTGAACGACAAGCAATACTTGCTGCGCCGAATGGACGAGCTGACCGACGCGCACAAGGCCTTTCACATCATCACGGTCTACGCCTACCAGCTCGACCACATAAACAAGGTCGCGGGCGTGCAGAACGGCGACGAATTTCTGCGCCGCGCGGCGGAGCGGATGCAGGAGATCGCGGATCGGAACGTGTTCCGTATCTCGGGCAAGCGCTTCCTGCTGATGACGTTCTCGCTGCGCGAGTACGAGACCTGCCTGACGCGCCTGCGGCAGCTGTTCCATACGCAGCCGGACGACGCGCACGCCGCCCCCACGCCGGTCATCCTGTGCGGCGTGGTGAACGCGGAAAAGCTGGGCACGAGCGGTCTCGTGCTCGACTACGCGGAATATCTCGAGTCCCTCGTCTCCCGGAGCGGCGAGACCCAGGTCATCCAGAACGACCGCAAGACCATGGACAGCTTCCACTACAACAAGCAGGTCGAGCAGTTCCTGCACCGCGCGATCGCGGAGGATCTGTTCGAGGTCTACTATCAGCCGGTCTACTCGCTGCATCAGCAGCGCTTTGTCACCCTCGAGGCGCTCAGCCGCCTGCGGCATCCCGAGCTTGGCTGGATTTCCCCGGATATCTTCATCCGCCTGGCGGAAAAGAACCACCTCATCACCCAGATCACCGAGCTTCAGCTGCGGCGCGTCTGCCGTTTTCTGTGCGAAAACCCGGCGCTCCGCGCGAGCATCGCCAACGTCAAGATCAATCTCTCGCCGCTCGACCTCATCCAAAGTGAGAGCGGCAGCCACCTCGTCCGCATCCTCGGCGAGTACGGTCTCCCCTGCTCCTGCTTCCAGTTCGAGATCACCGAGACCGTCGCGACCGAGTATTCCGCGAGCCTGACCCGCGTGGCGGAGAGCCTCCAGACGGCCGGCATCGGCCTGTGTCTGGACGATTTCGGCTCGGGTTACGCCAACCTGAACACGGTCATGCAGCTGCCCTTCTCGGTCATCAAGCTCGACCGCTCGCTCCTGTTCCATATCTGCACGGACAAAAAGGCCGCCCTCTTCTACCAGAGCATCGTCGCGGCCTTCTGCCGCCTCGGCTACCGCATCGTCGCGGAGGGCGTGGAGACGCAGGAGGAGATGGAGCTGCTGCGCAGCTGGAACGTGGACATGATACAGGGCTACTATTTCTCCCGTCCGCTGCCGCCGGACGACCTGCTGCGGCTGCTCACGGAGAGCGCGGAGACGCCGGCACAGGATCAGGCGTGAATTTTCCGGAAAAAAATTTTTTCCGGAACCGGAACTTTCGCGAACGCGCTGCGTCTAAGTCTGACGAAGAGACAGAAACACCGGCGTCTCTTCGGGAAAGAAGGCATTTATCATGAAAAAAACATTCCTGCTGCTTGCGTGCACCGCACTGCTGGCGGCTTCGCTCACGGCCTGCGGCAGCAAGCCGGCTGAAAACACGGATACCGGCGCGGCTTCGTCCTCGGACAGCGCATCGACCGAGAGCACGCTCTCGGGTACGCTCGACGAGAAGAAGGACTTCATGTTCGTCGTGACCGACGAAAAGGGCGCGTCCTATGAATTCACCTTCGACGCCTCGGCAAAGCCGGAGGGTCTGGACGACGCCGCGGAAGGCGATTCGGTCACTGTCACCTACACCGGTACGGTCTCCGAGGCCGACCCGTTCGACGGCACGGTCATTTCGGTCGAGAAAAACTAAAGAAAAACCCCTGCCGGGACAGGCTTTCTGTCTCCCCGGCAGGGGTTTTCGCTTATTTTCAGGGCTGCTGCTCCGCCTTGTCCAGATACATCAGGCAGTCCGCCTTGCGGATGGCCTCGGTGATCGGATGCACGCCGCAGACGCCGCCGACGCTGACCGAGAGCCGGATATCCGCGAACTCGGACATACGGATGCTGCGCACGGCCTGCTGGATCTGCTTTTTCTTCGCGAGGAAGATCTCCTCGGTCATGCGCGGGAACAGGAGCAGGAACTCGTCCCCGCCGTAGCGGATGAGGATGTCGGTCTTGCGGATGCAGGAGCGTATCGCGCCCGCGATGTCGCGCAGCGCCGCGTCTCCGGCGGCGTGGCCGCAGGTATCGTTGATGCGCTTGAAGCTGTTCACGTCGATGAGCGCTACGCCCTCCATGCCCTCGAGGTGGGTGCGGTAGGTCTCGAAATAGCGGCGCGAATAGATGTTGGTCATCGGGTCGAGGAACAGCTGCATATCCTCGCCGCGCGTGCGGTCGAGCAGGAAGCGCGAGCCGTTCGCGTCGATCCAGCGGCCCTCGTTGAGCCGCGAGATCATCTCGAGCACGCAGGGCGTGCCGTTGACCGAAACATACTTCGCGATGACGAAATACATCTCGTTCCGGGTAAATTCGAGCTTGTTGAGCGTGGTGCGCTCGGCGAAGGCGCGGGTGGAGACGCAGTTGGCGCAGCCGCTGTCGCTGTCCCAGAACGCGGTGCAGCGCTCGCCCGTGCGGTGCAGCGAGCCGTTCGCGTCGATCTCGAGCACGGCATTGGCCGACGGGTCGACCAGACGAACGATGTCAAAGACGGTGCCGAGGCGCCGGATCTCGGCGGCGATCGACGGCCCGTTCGCCGTGCTCCTGTCCGCGCAGCCGAGGGGCGCACGGCTGTCCTGCTCCTTCTGCATGTCGGTCATGCAGCCGATCACACCGACATAGCTGCCGGGCGAGAGCGGCGACCAGAGCGTGTGCATCCGGATGCTGTGCCAGTGCTGCTCGCCCTCGACCGGCAGGAGCAGGCTGATGGAAAGCTCGTTGTTCTCGGGCGTCGTGGCCTTGAGGGCGCACCGGAGCCGCTCGAGGTCGGCCGGCCGGAGCAGGCGCATACTGTCCGGGTTGTCCGCGTCCAGGATCGTCCGGCTCTTCCGCCACGGGCGGCTCCAGTCGACCACGGTGATCGACCGGGAGAGCGTGTCGTACTCGAACTGCACGCCGCCGCAGCAGGACGCGAAAAAGGTCAGCATTTCCCGGGCGTGGTTCAGCTCGCGCTGGGCGCGGTCGCTGCGCGGCAGCTCGTTCTTTTTCAGCAGCTCGGTGGAAAGGCGCTGCGCGTTCTTCTTCATGCTCCGCTCGGCCGCGAGCCGCGGCAGCGAGCTCTTGAGGCGCGCGCTGATCTCCTGAAGGCAGTCGAGCAGCATCGGATTGAACGCGCCGCACTCCCCGTTGAGGATCATGGTGACGGCGGTTTCGTGGCTGTACGCCTTTTTGTAGCAGCGGTCGCTCGTCAGCGCGTCATATACGTCCGCCAGCGCGACCACCTGCGCCGAGATCGGGATCTGTTCGCCGAGCAGGCCGTCCGGGTAGCCGCCGCCGTCCCAGCGCTCGTGATGCCAGCGGCAGATCTCGATGGCGGCCTTGAGCAGCGGCTCCTTGCGGTACGGCGTCAGCCCCTCGAGCATGGACGCGCCGATGGCGGGATGGGTGCGGATGACATCGAACTCCTCGGGCGTCAGGCGGCCCGGCTTGTTGAGGATGCTCTCGGGGATGCTGATCTTGCCGATGTCGTGCAGGGCGGAGGCGGTGACGATGAGGCGGATCTTTTCCTCGGTCAGATGATATACGTCGGTCTTTTCGCTCAGCCTGCGCAGCAGCATCCCGGTCACGGTCTGCACCTGGAGCACGTGCTGGGCGCTCTCGCTGTTGCGGAACTCGACGATGTGGCTGAGGATGCCGATCATAACATTGTTGTCCCGCTGGTTGCGGTAGATCTGGTCGGAGACCATGCCCATCAGCCGCTTCTGGTTGGCGTAGAGCGTGAGCGTGTTCTTGACGCGGCGCTGGACGATGAACGAGTCGAAGGGACGGCGGATGTAGTCGGAAACGCCGAGACCGTAGCAGCGCTCGATGGACTCGTGGTCGTCGGCGGCGGAGATCATGACGACCGGGATCTCGTCGATCCAGCGGAACTGGTTCATGTACTCGAGCACGGTAAAGCCGTCCACCTTCGGCATATTGATGTCGAGCAGCATCAGGTCGATGTTCATATCCTGCCGGAGCATGCGCAGCGCCTGCGCGCCGTCCTCTGCTTCTGTATATTTGTATCCCTCGCCCAGAATGGCCTTGAGCATTTCTCGGTTCATCTCCGAGTCGTCAACGATCAGGATTTTCTGTCGGTTCATAGTCGTTCGACCGCAGCCGGGTCGCGGTCCCTCCCCTGTCGGATTTTGTCACATATTCACTATTTTTATTATACTACCAAAACAATGCAGAATAAAGGAGAACTTCCGGCAGCAGCGTCCGGAGAATAATAGGATTGTACCGCCGGGCGAAATCGTGTTATACTAAATGATAATATGCGGTATTTTCGGCCGCAGGGAAAGAGAGACAAAAGGAGACACGGCGATCTATGATAAAATACAAACGGCTGAGGCGCGTTTCGGCGCTTTTTGCGGCGCTCTCGGCGCTCCTGCTGTCCGGCTGCGCCCCGTCCGCGGCGTCCGACAGCACGCTGCCGACGCTCACCGTCGGCAGCGACACCTATCCGCCCTATGTTTACATGGATAATAACGGCGACATCACCGGTCTGGACGTCGAGATCGCGGAGGAGGCGTTCCGCCGCATGGGCTACCGCGCGGAATTCACCACGATCGACTGGGAGAAAAAGACCGAGCTGGTCGACAGCGGAGAGATCGACTGCATCTGGGGCTGCTTTTCCATGGCGGGACGAGAGAACGACTATCAGTGGGCGGGGCCGTATCTGGCGAGCCGTCAGGTCGTGGCGGTCGACGCGCAGAGCGGCATCGAGACGATAAGCGAGCTTGAGGGAAAGACCATCGCGGTGCAGGCGACCGGCAAGCCGGAGGCGATCTTCCTGCGCGGCGGCGATAACGTCCCGGCCTTCCGGGACATCATCAGTCTCGCGGACCGCGGCGTGCAGTATGCCATGCTCGACTGCGGCTATGTGGACGCGGTCGCGGCGCACGAGGAGGCCATCCGGCAGTACATGAAGGACTACGGCGCGCAATTCCGCATCCTGGACGAGCCGCTGCTCGTGACCGGCATCGGCGTCGCCTTTTCCCGACATGACACGCGCGGCCTCGCGGCACGGCTGGACGAGGTCTTTGAGCAGATGCGCGAGGACGGCAGCATGGAAAAGCTCGTCGGAAAGTATCTCGACGACCCCGCGCACAGTCTGGAGGTGGATGCGCTTGAACAGTAAAAACCGGGGGCCGCGCTCGCGGAAAGCCTTCGCCTGCCTGTGCCTTGCGGGCGGACTGATGTTCCTCGGGATGGTATTCGGGCTGTCCCGTTATATCGATACGCAGGACTGCGAGCATCGCATGAACGAGCTGATCAGCTTCGTCAAGGAGCAGTCCTCTGCCTACGTGCAGTACAACGAGACCGCCGTGGCCAAGGCGCTCGTGCGCGGCACGACCGAGGTGCAGGAGCTGGACAGCCTGACGCTCGACTGCGGCGAGGACGCGCTGCGGCAGTACACCGAGCGGCTGTGGCTGACCGGCGTTTCGGTCGTGGACGCGAAGGGCAGGCTGGTCTGCGAATACAGCACGGACGGCATCGGCTATGCCCGGCTTCAGACCGATCTGGAGCCCGAGCGCGTGCTCGCCGTGGTCGGCCATCCGCAGAGCACCTACGTCCGCCGCGTGCAGCTGACCGACGGCTCGTTCGCCGACACCGCCGTGCACAGCCTTGCGGACGGCAGCGGCGCGGTGCTCGCCTGGCGGCACACCAAAGCCGCGTTCGCGCAGAAATCCGTGCTCTCCGTGCAGGATCTGCTCGATGGCTACGACGCCGCGATCACGGGAGTCGTGCTCCTCGCGGACGGCAACCGCGTGACTGCGTCGGATGATCCGTCCCTCATCGGCACGAACACCACGGAAAATGAGCTGCTCCGCCGCATCCGTTCGAGCGGACAGGCGGAAACGCTGGTCTATGCCGGGCGGAAGGGCCTGACCCGGTACTACGGAATGTACAGCCACGGGCGCGACTTCTACTACTACATGTATGTTCCGGGCAGACTGCTCTACACGAACACGCCGGTCAACATGATCGCGGCGTTCCTCGCCTGCGTGGGCGTTCTGACGCTGCTCCTGTTCGTGCGCCGAGGCACGGAAAAGAGCTTCCTGCGGCAGCAGCAGTCGCTCGAAAAGGAATATCAGCTTTCGCTCGAGCAGAAAAACGCCGAGCTCGAACGCGCCGTCCGTCAGGAAACGGCGGCCAACCGCGCCAAGCGCGAATTCCTGTTCAATATGTCGCACGACATCCGCACGCCGATGAATGCGATCATCGGCTTCACCTCGCTCGCGGCCACCCATATCGACAACCGCGAACAGGTGCTCGACTACCTGAAAAAGACCGCAACGGCGAGCCAGCACCTGCTCTCGCTCATCAACGACGTGCTCGACATGAGCCGCATCGAGAGCGGCAAGGTCTCGCTCGAGCCGCGCCCGGTGCACCTGCCCGAGCTCGTGCACGACCTGCGCGACATCATTCAGTCGGGCATCTCCGCCAAGCGCATCTCGCTCTTTATCGACATGGTCGACGTGGAGGACGAGGACGTCATCGCCGACCCCATGCGCCTCAACCAGATCATGCTCAACATCCTGTCCAACGCCATCAAGTTCACCCCGGCGGGCGGCACGATCACCCTGCGCATCGTCCAGAAGCAGACCGCGCCGAAGGGCAGCGCAGACTATGAATTCCATATCCGCGACAACGGCATCGGCATGAGTCCGGCGTTTCAGGAGCACATCTTCGAGCAGTTCTCGCGCGAGGAGACCTCGACCGTCAGCGGCATTCAGGGCACCGGCCTCGGCATGGCGATCACGAAAAATCTGGTCGACATGATGGACGGCGGCATTTCGGTCGAGAGCGAGCCGGGAAAGGGCTCGGAATTCACGGTCTCCCTGCGCTTCCCGGTCAGCGGAGAGCGGGCCGCCGCGCCCGCGCGCATCCCCCAGCTCGAGGGCCTGCGCGCGCTCGTCGCGGACGACGACACCGACACCTGCCTGAACGTCAGCAAGATGCTGCGCTCGATCGGGATGCGGGCGGACTGGACGACCTCGGGACGCGAGGCGGTCGTCCGCGTGCAGGACGCGCTCGATCAGGGCGACGACTTCCGCGTGTTCATCATCGACTGGATGATACCCGATCTGAACGGCCTCGAGGTCGTGCGCCGCGTGCGCAGACTGATCGGCGAGGACACCCCGATCATCATCCTGACCGCCTACGACTGGACGGACATCGAGGTCGAGGCGCGGGCCGCGGGCGTGACCGCCTTCTGCGCCAAGCCGCTGTTCCTGTCCGAGCTGCGGCGCGTGCTGGCCGAGCCGTTCCGCAGGGAAGAACAGGCGGAGCCGGCGGAAAAGCCAGCGGAGTTCGCCGGAAAGCGGCTGCTGGTCGTCGAGGATAACGCCCTCAACTGCGAGATCGCGGTGACCATGCTCGAGGAAGCCGGGTTCACGGTGGACACGGCGGAAAACGGCAAGCTCGCGGTGGACAAGGTGCGCGAAAACGCGCCCGGGTACTATGATCTGGTGCTGATGGACATTCAGATGCCGGTCATGAACGGCTACGAGGCCACGCGCGCCATCCGCGCCCTGCCGGACGCCGAAAAGGCGACCCTGCCCATCGTCGCCATGACGGCGAACGCCTTTGACGAGGACCGCCAGAACGCCGCAAGAGCCGGCATGAACGGCCACCTCTCCAAGCCGTTCGATATGCAGCAGCTGCTCGCGATGATCGAAAACGTACTGCCGTGAGGGAGCCTTCCCGAAAACGTTATAACGTCAAAACTGCATAACGTTAAAACTGCATAACTTCGAAACGTTATAACGTTTACTCTCGCATTCATTGCGAAAACGTCCGGATTTCACTAAAAAACCTGTCTTACAGGAGGAAAACGCACATGAAGGGAACAGCCGTTTATCATTCGCCGTTTGGGAAAATGCAGCTGGACTGGGAGGACGGCGCGGTC
>OGLQ01000747.1_pt1 | contig 17879 bp, 16 predicted proteins | sample 1572941 | NCBI WGS metagenome assembly OGLQ01 (sample SAMEA2581891, study PRJEB24529) | metagenome | biome: Human gut stool | place: China | collected 2011
GTTGCTGTTGCAGTAGCGATCGAGGAATCAGCAAAAGAAGGAAAATTCTAAGAAAATTGGCTTAGAATAAGGGATTGTCCAATTTGTAAAAGTTTGTTTAGATTACACAATACATTCTAAAAAACAAAAAATAATACCAGTTGTGTACATTTTGTGTACCTAAGATATAAGTGGTACACAAGTACACAGCTGGTATTTAATAAATTAGAAGCATCCATTTAAAATTTCCACATTATTTTTTCTCATTTCTTCCATTACATGACTATAAACATTCAAAGTCGTTTCGATATTTTTGTGTCCCAATCTATCTTGGACATATTTAATATCTGCACCTGCGGCTAACAAAATAGAAGCGTGTGTATGTCTTAAAGAATGAAAGTCCCAATCAGGAAGATCTAATTGATAATGAACAATTCTTCCGCAATGTTGCATAATTCTAGGCTGTATATATCTTCCATCTTGGTACCTGTTTAATGGGTTGAACTCAATATAATTATCTGGATTCAATTCATCATATTCGTCAGTAATTTCTAAATCTTTTGTTAAATACAATCTTGTATACATATCTCCATAGTAATCCATATCTTTTAACATCTGCTTTTTCTTTCGTAATAGTAAATTAAATGTTTCATCGTCCAAATCTATTGTACGTTTGGAATCATATTTAGGATTAGACAAATACCAAAAATTTTTAGTATCATTATGTTGTACTTGATGATTGATAAAAATTACTTTACTTTCTTCGTCAAAGTCTTTCATAATATCAAGAGCGAAAACTTCTCCTAGTCTTAATCCACACTTATATCCTAAAATAAGAGGAATGTGCTGTGAAGTTCCTTCTGGGAAACGACTTATAATTTTCTCAAATTGCTCCTTTGTTACAGGAACACGGACTTTTTTTCTAGTTGGAACTTTTGCTTTTGCTGTTGCCATGGGTAGCTCAACTTCTTTCATAGGGTTTGATTTTAGAAATTGATATTTTGATACCGCATGTTTAAGACTTTTATTTAAAATTCCTTTTATACTGCTCAAAGTATTTCTCGAAAATCCCTCATTAAATTTATCGTTTATAAAATCTTGAAGAATAATTGGTGTCAACGAAGTTATTCGATATTTCCCTAGTACCGGATCAATATAAAGTCTAATTTTTTTACGGTATCCATGTACTGTCTGCGGATTCAAATTCACATCACAATATTGCTCCAACCATATCTCAAGATAATCATGAAGAGATATATCATTTTCTTTTACGACAATTCCTGCGTTATCGTAATCCGCTTTCGCCTTTGTGCCCGCTTCCAATGCAGCACCCTTTGTGTCAAAACCACTTTTAGATATTCGTTGCCTTTTGCCTCCTACTTTTGCAATTTCAAATATATACTGCCACTTTTTGCCACGTTTAATTGCTCGTACTTCAGCCATTTTGCACCTCCAAACATATATTTGTATACACATTATACACGAATTAGTACCATTTGTAAAATGAAGGATACAAAAAGGTAAAAAAATGGGTAGAAGAGGAATTAACCTCAACTACCCATAAAATAATAGTTAGAAAAAACTAACCGTTATGTATAAAGATATCAACGCTTTCTTAAATTGACGTAGTTTCTTTTCTATTAATGACTGCCATCAATCTTGCGTACCATGGAGCGCTTGGACTCCATTTGTAGCACGGCATATCTTTCCCGTTGTTATCTTTGTAAATCTGCTGAACGATTCTCAGTTCATCTGGATGCCCTAATGTTATTACTTTATAACCGTCAAAGTAAAAAACTGCACCCTTACCTTCTACTGTAAATAAACATCTCATCTCTTCATTTTCTCCTTCCTGTTCAATATCTGTGATAGCTGCGCTTTGGCTTCCGCTCATAAGCTCCTTGATACGGTTAATAAAATAGACTTTTGTCTGCGCAGCACCACTGTGAATCTCTACTGATCTGTGCGGACAAGCTGTCGCAAACACTTCTTGGTGTAAACGAATCGTGTTTTCGTTTGGAATAATTCCATATTGCTTACATTTTTGAGCACACCACTGTAAAGCACGTTCTTCATTTTGCTTAAATGTATTTAAGTCCCCCATACTCTGACAAACTTCGATACTCAGGTAATTTATATTGCCGTCTGTATTTCCGCAATGCCAAGCACAGTTTGCGTCATCCTCTACCTGCCTAACACCATCGCTACCACAATATGCGTGAGCGAACCCTTCTTCTTTGTTATGACTACCATTTGCTAAAGAATTAGCCCAGTAAGCAGCATTCAAAGAACTTCCACCTGCATCATTGTGAATAAAAATACCGACAGGATTTTTACCTCTCCTGCCGGCAATACCTCCACATATACTCATTTTCTATCACCTTCCTTTAACACAACTGGAATTTGTCAATTTCTAGTCCAAAACATCCAGCATATCCATCTTGTCCATTTCCTGCTTCATCATCATACTGCCAAGAATAATATCCATCAGATACAATAGGACTTACTCGATATTGTGCTTTCTGATATCCATATTTCTTTGCATAATCTTCAGGAGTTTCATAGTAAATCTGAATTGCATCAATTGGAGTATTGTTACCCATTCCTGCATAACCATTGTTGTGGTCATTCCAGTTATACCCTGTAACACAATCCAACCATTTACCTCCTTTAACATGGACACGATATTTTACCGAACCAATATTCACCTTGATAGCAATGTCAGTAATTGCTACACCATCACCTTTCCCCGCCCAGTCATCAAGATTCGTTACTTCTGGTAATATTTCTCCATTAGCTCTAACGGAGTATGTAAATATCACTTCCTGTTTTTCAGTAGATGGTTTTGATGGGGCAGTAGTAGGAATTGACTCCTGCGGATTCTGTTCTGGTGATATAGGGGCTGATTTACCATCAATTGATTTTACAATCATTTCAGCAATTCCATTAACACCAATTGCTTTATATAAATCTATATCATGCTTATTATCGCAGAAACATACTTCAACAATCATTGCCGGCATAGTAGATTCTCGTAAATCATGATATCCAGTATTGTATTTAATACCTCTATTACAATATCCTTTTTTCTGAAAATTTTTGCAAATATTATTTGCAATTAAATTCATTGTTGCATTGGATTTATCATACAGCCAACATTCGGTTCCATTACCAGAACCATTAAATGCATTCATGTGAATAGACATAAAGATGTCACATCCAGCAGAATTAGCTTTATTTGTTCCTTCTGTTAATTCAGAATATATATCTGATGCATTGGAATTACAATCAATAACTGTATGTCCTAATTTATGCAATAATGGAACCATGGCGTTGTAGATATTGTGAACTTCAACTTGCTCATCCAGAATTCCAAAAGCTCCTTTACAGTTAGGAGAGTGACCGCCGCGCAATCCAATCTTCATACTTATTCCTCCTCAGATTTTTCCTGATTCTGTCTTAAAATTTCTTCAAGTTCTTCAATACTAATTGTTTCGAATCCTGTTTTTTCTGACATAATTAATACCTCCTTCATATAAAAAAGAGAGTAGTGCGATTAAACACTATCCCCATTTTATAAATTAAATCTCTTAATGCATCTCAAATGAGAACGTATCTTTTATAAAATTTTTCTCATCATCATTTAGTTTTGGATAACTTGAAAGAATAGTGTCTATTTTTTCACCGTTTTCCATCCTTATTTCCACAGCTTTTGTTATAATTTTTAATTGTAATTCTGTCATATTGTTTAAGCACCACCTATAATATCCGCCATTGCTAAGATAATATCATTTTGAGATAATTCTAACTTGCTGAGACGTTCATTTCTATCCGTAATAACAGCTTGTTCTTTATCAAATGCAGCCATGCTATCCAACTCTTCTTGTGTGTATTCATGCCAAATTGAAACCTCTTCATAATCATCATCGTCCCATGCAAATTTTGTAATATCATCAATTGGAGATGCATCTTTTTTTATCTGCATTGTCTTAATCCAATATCCGTTTTCCATATTATTTCCACCTTCCTATAGCATGACAAGTTACTCTCGGATGTCCAAAAGTAATAGCGGAACCTCTCCAATATTTAAATTTTGGAGGGTAAGTTTTTAAAGTATTTTCTTCCGTATTTTGTATGCCGTTATAAATCATCATATAATCACCATGAAATCCAGGATCCATAACAACGGTGTTGATTGTAACATGTGGTATACTTGTAAAGCTGAATGGGAAACTTGGAAGTTGAATATAATTACTCACATACCCGTTCCAAGCGCCTTGATTAACATCTACATTGTCCAAAGTATACATTGTTGTTGTGAAACATTCTGCTGTTCCATCCGCCCTCTTTATATACGTCCATATGCCAGATGTTTTCCATGTGTCTACTTCATCTGCGTTCATGATCTCTCGCCAAGAACTCCAAGATCCACTGTAATAAAATCTATAAAACATCGAATTATCTACATGATAAGGAATAGATATTTGTGCTCTATTTGAAGATGTTGATTTTGAATTATGAAACATAGTCATAATATATGCATAAGCACCAGTAGGCGTATTTTTGTCTGTTAATACCAATTCATCCAAAGTTGTATTTGGATCAATTTGCGTTCCTCCAGTGCAGTATCCAGCCAACCCATTATTTATCCTGTAACCAAACTTGTCATAAATAAAATCTTTAATATCAATACGTGAATCAAAATAGGATCTCATACCAACATCGAAGCCCTCTTTTGTCGATGGTTTACCAATTGATACGCCTTTCCCCCCTTCTTTTAAATCAAGTGCAATTGCAGTATTATATGATAAATCGTCCCATTTTGACGATCCATCTCCAACTTTGTAAGCATTACCTCTATCTGAGGTAATAGCCATACAACCATCTGGAATTACTGGATTAGAACTACGCCATTGGCTTTCTGTTTTTACAGCTTGTTTAAGCTGAACTTTGATTGTTGCCTCCATAGCATATCCTCCTCCGTAATTAAATTGATCCGTCTAAAATTAAAACATCTCCTGAATTAAGCACTAATTTTGCTGCATTTAAAGACGTTACATTAATCGTTGCATTAGCACTACCATTAAAAGATGCAGCAGTGGCTGTAACAGCTCCTCCTACATTAATATTTCTTGCTGTTGTCAATTTAGCAGCGGAAGCAACGCTCTTGGTTGCGTCAGAAGTATTATCCACATTGTTAAGACCGACATCACTTTTTGTAAGTTGTGACCATGTTGCAGATCCGGCAGTAGCACCTGCTTTCAAAACCTTTCCGTTATTTGTTGTTCCAGTAGCAGGAACATGTAAATTACCATCGCCTGTTGGATGTGAGTATGCCTTTGTAATAAATCCAGCATCATTTGTAAGTTCAGATGTTTTTGTAGGTACTTTGATATCTACAGAGCGATCTACTCCCGGAACAACTTCTTCACCATTTTTCTTCACAGATACAATCGTATTTCTCTCGGCGTTTGAAGGAGCGTGTGCCGTTCCTGCGTGAGTAGCAGCAGAGTCCCATGCAGTTTTCTTTTCTTTTGTAACATGAATATCTACATTTCCTGTATGTGTTGTTAAGTCACTTTGATTAGCTTTGTTACCAATTGCTGCATTTAATGCATCTACGACATCTTTATTTGCATCTAAAGCGTCAGAAACCTCTTTTAATGTATCCATTGTTTCAGGAGCACCATTTACAAGGGCAGCAACTTTCTTGTCAGCGTAATTTTTTGCATCTGTTAACGCTTTAGCAGAACTTCCCGTTGGATCTGCACCAACTTCTGTAGCTGTGTAAGTAGGCTTTGTTTCTGCTTTCGCCCACTCATGCACATCTGAAGCCGGCATAGAGGTCGGCTTATTTTTGATAAAAGCATCGGAGCTTGAATCTAAAATATTCCAATCAGACTGAACATTTGCTTCAGCTCCTGCAGCAATTCCATCTAATTTACTTTTTAATGCCGTTGTAAAAGAAGCAGTAGTAGCATCAAGAATAGCTTTATTGCTGTGGGAATGAGAAGACTGTTTTACAAGAGCATCAACTTCTTCAGGAGTCATATTTGCATATTTAAGAGCTGAATACTTATTTACTCCGTCTCCAATTTTTATTTTTCTAGTGTCTGATTCAACAAGAAATTCTCCTTTAAGCCAGATCGTTTCAGTATCTTTTCCCCAATCTGCCGCTGGTTTATTATTTATTACAATACGTGTTTTTAACGTTGAATTTGCCATGTTATTTCCTTTCTATTTCAACAAATAAGAGATTGTTGTTTTAACAATCTCTTAAAAGCATCCATCAATAATTTTTATATTCATATAATCTCTACCAATACAGTAGTATTTTAATGAATTGTCATCCCACCTATAAGTTGCATTTTCAGACGTGTCGATATAAATCTGGTTTTCAGATCCGACAGACGGGAAGTTCAAATACGAATCCTTCACAATAACTTTTTCTGCTGGTTGAGATGTTATCTGTATCCATTGTCCATTTGCATATCTCCAAAGAATTGAAGTTTCGATTACGAAATAAAAAGAATCGATTGGTGCGAGTAATTCTTTTCGTTGATCTTCATTTTCAATAGTTTGAATTTGTTCATAAATAGTTCGTATTCCATGATTGTCCAAAACGATTTTCTTTTTATCGTAAACGAAAATAAGTTGTCCATCCTCAATTGGAAGATTGGACAACTTAGAATCAACTGTAGAGACTGCTTTTAAAATTGTTTTCGCCATAAATAGCACCTCTACTTTCTATGCTATTCAGGACTAAAATTCTGTAATAGACAATTTATCATCCGTATATTGTTTAGCCTGTTTTAATGCTTCGTCGATCTGTGCAGACACATCTGCTCCTCCAGAACCAACCGCTTTGTTAACATAGTCAACAACTGTTTCTGATTCTCCAAGATCACCTACTTTTGTTTCAAGAGCTTCGTTTGCAGATTGAGCTGCTTCAGACAAGATACCCGGTTTTGCAGCAGCGATTTTAGAATCAACTGTTGTAGCATCAACTTTCGTATTGACATTATCAGAAATTGTTTTCAACTTACCGTCAATCTCTGTTTTGTTATAAGCATCAGAAATACCATATCCTGCAAGAGTAGTAGCTTTATCAGCTTTTTTATCAACAGTAACTTTTAATGCATCAACTTTGCTTTGTGCATCTGTTGAAGCAGCAGTAAGTAATTCTGTCTGCGTTTTATCATATGTGTCAAGTTTTACTTTATTTGCATGTTCATGTACTTTTGCAATAGCGTTGTTAAGAGCGGAAATGTTAACCTTGGAAGATTTGATAACCTTTCCGGTAGCGCCAGACATAACAACAATTTCGCCATCGATAGCAGAAGCATCTGCACTTGTAACAGCTCCATCAATATTTGTCTGCAGCACGACACCATCTGCATTAGATGCAGACTCAGCATTATAATCTTTTACGATAAGAATTAAATCACCAATTTCACACTTCTGTCCAAGATATGTTCCGGCAAGAGCAACAACATATTTCTGTCCAGCTTTGTATGCTTCATTAGGGAACGGATGGTCTTCGTCAATTACAATCGGAACTTCAGATTTTGCAGCATTAACGAGAGATTCTGCGTACTCTTTCGTTGCTAAATCTTTTCCTTCCAGTTTTACTGTTCCTGTAAAGTTAGCATTTGCAATGTTTGCTTTCAGGTTAATATCACTTTCTAATTTCGTAATACGTTTCTGGAAATCAGTGATAGATGCAGATACATCTTCAAATACCTTAACCCATTTAGCACCATCCCAAATGTAACCAACATTTGTATCAATATAGATAACACCCTGTTGCTGTCCGGATTCTGGTCTTGTTCCAACGATTACATACTGTTTTAAAGCAGATGGGTCAGCTCCAACTGCTTCGAGAGTACAGTTTCCGTTTTCTCCTTGTAGTACAAATGCTTTATATTTACCGTTTACCTTTGCTGTGATAATTTGTCCGGCGTAAGCATTTGGTTGCTTTGCATACGTTTCAGCTTCTCCTTGAGAACCCCATAATGCTGTAGAGTCGATAGCTAATGGATTTGCTCTGGAGTAACTCTTAACTACCGTTAGTAATTCTTTCTCTGTATAATTAGCCATAATATATTTTCTCCTTTCAATTTATTTAGCTAGCTTTTTTATTTATGTAATCTTCGTATTCTTCTTTTGTTGCATATGAAAAAATTAATCCTTTTTTATTTTGGGTTTTATTTTTTAAACTATCGTAGATTTGATGGGAGCCAATTTTATAGCCCATTAGTTGATTTGATTTTCTTGAAAAATCCGTTATACCAAAATGCATACAAAGAATATTATCATTTTCATCTTGTATTTTGATATATTTCTTGCCAGAATCTGATATATGATGCCTAGCTCCTGGAATATATTCGTTTAATTTTAAAGACTTTCCGATTTTCAAATATTCATCAATCGTTGTTTTACTTAATTTTGTTTTATCCTTAATTTCAACTTTCGTCATTCCGTCGTTCCATAAATCACTAACTGTTTTTATTAATGATGTAATTGCAAAGTTCTCACATTCTTTCCAATTAATGTCGGATAAATCAAATATTTTGGCGAAATACGAATTTAAAATATTGTTCTTAATAAATTCGTGTCTTTTCCCAAAATCATCGTAATTACAGTTTATTCGTATTAGAATACAATTGTTTTCTTTTGCCAATTGGTCTTTTATATTATCAATTTTATTTGATTCCTCTACACTCATATCATTTTTATAATTGTACATATAGTGAAATGCACCATCCATTTCAACAATATATTTTTTGCTTTTGTATTCAAAGTAAAAATCATATCTATAAGTTTTACACCATTTAAAATGAGAATTATTTAACTGGTAAATGTATCTAACTTGTAATTGATTTAAAACCGATGCCATTACCTTTTCTGGATAAGATATGTGGTCGTTACATATACATGATGGAAGCGATTTATAACGATTAGGAATTCCTACAAATGTTCTTCCACAAACAGGACATTTTAATAAAACTTCTTTATTTGTGTTGCGCGTATAATTTAAAATATCATCTTTATTGACAAACCATTTTGCAAAATCTGGATCTGTAGTTCCGATATCATTTATTCCTGGGACTACTTTTGCGTTTCCGCACACAGGGCAATTTCTTCTTCTATTAAGAACTTTTTCTAATATTTCAAATTCATAACCATCTCTTAGACATCTTACAAAATAGCCATTTTCTTCTGAAGGTATTTTAATACCATTATAAAAAACTTCACTTGTAATGATTCTTTGTTCCAAAATTAAAATATCATTTATTTCTTCACCAATTGAATACTTAAAATATTTTGATTTTATTCCAAATTCTTTCGCTATTTTACATTCTTTAAAACTTGATTTGTATATTATAATTGGTTCATTACTGTCTATTTTTATTTTTAATTTTTTATCATACACGTCTTCAATTTTTATATTTCCACAATAGTTTGTTCCATCAATTTCATATTTAACAGATTCTCCTTTACAGATATTCCAATTTATTTTTTTATTTGAATACATTGGCAAATTGGAGAAGTCTATGTTTATTTTTCTATATGCCATATTTCACCTCAAAATTTAAATATAAAAGAGCAGATATTATTTCAATCTGCTCCATTTTTCTAAAGTTTCATTTAATTGTTTATTTTTAATAAAACCCCAAAACATTTTTTTAGACGTTGGGTTTAATCCTACCACTTCATATCTGAAATTATTTTCTAATAAATAATCTCTTAATTCTAATGAATAACAACAAAAAATTTTATTCCTCATACACAACCTCTGTTTTATATTTATCCGATTACAAAAGTGAAGTTCATTGGTGCTGCAGCAGGAACGCTTAAATTATAGACATAGCAGTTATAATTCTTTAATCCATTCTGTTCGCCTCTGGCATCAGCAACTTGAACCGTAGATTTTTTGAAAGAAGATAACATTCCTTTGTCCCCAAGGTCATCATAGATAACCTGTGTAAGAGTTCTAGGTTCTGGTAAAGCAAATACAATATTCTGCTGACCAGTTTCTACCTTCATAGAAATTTTTGTTCCAGATGTTACGTTTAATCTCTTATTCGCTAATTTACGAATTCCGTCAGAAGTAGGAGTTTCTAATTTTCCAACACCACTTCCCCAAAATGCATTACGCTGTCCGGTAATTGAATATCCACTAGATGCAACAGTTCCTGCCAGAATATGTCCATTTGGAGATGGATTGCCAAGGTTGTCGTTCTTGATAGCACCTTCTTTATAAGTAGCAGAAGCAGTAAATGTAACTGTCTCATCTCCTACAACGATAGCTTCTCCGGCGTAATCAAGCGGAGATGCTGTCCCCTCTTTCACACTTTGAGCGCCTTTTTTAATAGAAATAGCTGTCAAATCACCTGCATCATTCTTGTTAAATGTGGCTCTCAATTTTGGAGTAATGCTTGTTCCTGCTTCAACATTACCCGCCGCAGAACCAGCATTATTTGTAAGAGTAACACTCGGTTTTGTATATGTTGCAGGAATAGATTTTTGTGTAATTAAGTTCAGTAATCCATCCATATCGATTTCTTTTGGGATAGTCTGCCCAGCTTTAAGAGCACCAAGATCAGTTCCTTTCAGTGTATACTCTTTTGTAGACTTAGATTTCAGAAACTTTGTCTCACCGTCTTTATTGATGAATGCAAGTTCATCTGTGTCGCTTGTCACAACAAAATCATTCGCATCCAACTTTCCGGCTGTTTTTGCTTCTTCAATCTTGCCCTTTTCACCTGTTGCAAATTTTACATTTAAATCTGCCATGTTTTGTTCCTCCTTTATTTTTCATATATAAAAAAGACGACAGGAATGATCCTATCGCCTAATTTCTAAAATTCAACAATTTCAAAACTACAGCTTCCACCGGTTTCTCCACCAGAACCACCATTTGTGACAGTGATTTTGTCTCCGATAGGAACTTTGTTTGAAAGTAGTTGTATTTCGTTTCCATTCTTAATTTGAATATTATCCGCTTTTGTTTTGTCATAAGTGTCAGCTACTTTATCCAGTGCCTCAATCTTGTTCTGTAAATCTGCAACAATCTGATCTACAAACTCCAACGATTCATCTGGCACAAAAGTGTAATAGTCTTTTAAAGGACTGATATTAATAATCAGTTCGCCAGTATGCACTACATACGTTTTTCTCACTTCCATATCATTCTTTTGCAATGTAATTCTAATTGCAATATCTCCTGCGTATTGAGTAAGATTGGTATCTACTGGCAGAACATATCGAATGTGTTCTTTATACAATTCAGCTTCTTTTTTTAAAATTTCTGCGTGTGGAACATTTGCTTGATCCACGTATTTTAATGTGGCAGTAAACTCATTCAAGTCCAATTCTCCATAATTCGGAGGGATTAAAATTTGAATTTTATCTGCCAATTTCTCTCTCTGATATAATGTTGTGACGACAGTGGCAGTGAGAGATTTGTCGTCATTCATAATAATTGTGTAAATTGTTATCACCTCGTTTCAAATAAAAAAATATAATTAAACTATACTGTATGCGAATGTAACATGTCGTTCCAACATACCGGTATTATCTGTAACAAAGCTAATCTTGCCATTACTTGATATTTGAATTCGTGTTGAAGCGCCATATGTAGAATTAGATGTGACATTTTGTGTGGTGGCAAAAACTGGCGTGGAAGGTCTGAACCCATCAGGAATTATTACTTCGGATATAGTTGCGCTTTTACTAGTGCCAGTAGCACCAGTCCAAAATATATTACATATACAAATTGATCCAAGTTTTGCCAATTTTACGTTCATATCATTTCCCCATGGTTTTCCATGTAAATCTCTTGTTTCAATTGTAAGAATTCCGTTAATCTGTTCTTTCAAAACTCGTCCTTGATTTGCACTTAAAGGAACCGTCGATGAGCTGGAAGTTAAATTATCAACAATATCAGACCGGTTTATCTTTCCATTAAGTTTTGACAATATTTGTGAATTGTTTTCTTCAATCGTGCTAAGCTTTGTGCTCATAGACTCCAAAGATTCTGCAACAAATACATCTTTGTTATTAGACTCTTTACGAAGCAGAATATCTCCTCCAACTTGCAATTTTGCCTGATCTGCTTGATTAAAATCTGGAATGCGATTTATCGCAACTACTCCGTCTTCAAAAACAGACAAAGGAGCGATGCCTTGCGGAACAGTTGGATTTATAACAACTTCAGAAAATTTGTCTTTGAATTTGAACTGAAAATCATAAGAAGTCCCCCTGTCTAGAGATAAGAATGATTTTTGATTGATTATTTTTATATAGTCCGTTGTATCTGAACTGCTTGAAATATTATATATGCTTGTCCAACTTTCCCATGATTGTGTGCCAGAAATACATTTTCTATATGATACAGAAAAAGAACTATTTTTATTGCTTACTTTTGATATTAAGCATTTAATATACAAATCCACTTCCTGTTCAAAGTTTCCTTGTCGTTCTAACGAAAATGTGGATGCAATAGGTACGTGATAATCCAAAACTTCAAACGCATTTTGTTTTACAACTGGTGAGGACTGAATTCCACGACTATCTACTGCATACATAGAAATAGAACAATATCCAGAGTTTGGAATACCACCCAAGTCAATTAACACGTCTGTTCCTTGTGACTCTAATGCCTCATATGTACGAGAAAATCCGGATGCGTTTGTAACACTACAAACATATTTTGATATTGAAGAAACAGAAGATACTGCCTTATTTGTTGTACTAATTTGCACCTGCATACAAGGAATATTGGCAAGAGCTTTATTTGATCCAATAATATTTGAGACAGCATAGTTTATATTACTATAAGAAAAATTTTTGAAAATTGGAGCTGTATCAGATGTATTGAGTTGCATTGTCGCAGAATATTGCTGATATGGTGTTTCCACTCCGTTAATATGCAAGTTCTGCACAACAACAACAGTAATCCACTCTTTAAGACCAGCAAGTTTGTAAACCTTATTCTTTTGATCGGGCGTTAGAGTGATAGATGCATAACTAGATTGTATATTTTTCTTTTCGGCGAAATAATTATTATCATCTTTTGCTCCAACATACAGGTAGACAGATGATGGTAGGGTAGTTCCGGAAAAATAAAGATTAATTGGAGAATTTATATTTAAATTGAAATCACCAGTAATAGTTGGATAACCGAGAGTATACTCAATAAATCCGCTGTTTGTCCAAAGACTAGTTCCGCTCTTTTTAACTCTGATTTGGAATCGATAATTTCTATTAGGGGTAACAGTATATTCGATTGACCCGGAAGATCCAGAAACAGAATACTCGCGTAATTTTGCATCTCCATCATATAAATGCAAAGCATCAATATTTCCTGATGTCCCCCAATTAAATGAAACATTGGTGTTATTGACAGTCCCTTGTTCAAATCTAGTAATCTTAACGTTTCTATTATTTGGCGTACAAGTTATTGTCTTTCTTGCTTCCAGTGTTCCGGGAGATACTCCGAAATATATTTTCCCATATATATTAATCGTTAAAGAGCCGTCTTCGTTGTGCGGCAATCTAAAATTATTTCTTCCGACTTCTCTCCATTGATTTTGTGGTAGTGGGTTGCTATATCCATAATTTAAATTCCATCCAATATCCCCTGTGTCTTGGTTTGGAAAATTTTCTGCATTTAATCTCCAACGTTCTTGATCTAAGTCGTTCCATCCGACATAATAGAAGTCTGTTCTCCTAAATCTCAATGCAATTGTGACATTACTTGCATTTGCTGCTTCGTCTCTTACCTGGCTTACAACTTGAAAATCTATTTCATAATTTGCCAAATTTTATCACGCTCCAATCTATGAAAAGGAGTCTGCCAAAATAGACAGACCCCTTAAAATTAACTTGACCCTCCGGTTTTAACAAACGCAATTCCACCGTGTTTTATTCGATTGCTATCCTGTACTTCCAGCGGTATCATTTTCAATGTCGGTAATTCAATACCTCTATCTGCGTAAACTCTGGATGTCTTTGTTGCATCCTCTTGCATCCAAAAAACCTTATTCCCGTTGTACCAACCTTCGAAACCCTCTGTAGTCATTTGTGTACTTCTTGAAGTAGATGGATTCAGCACCTGCACACCTTTTCCATCAATTGTCACATTTATTTGTTCTGTGGATACACCATCATCATACATTCCATATTTTTTGAAAATACCTTGCCAAGCAGAAGCGGTCTGCTGTATAGCAGATGATATTTTTTGATTTGTTTCTTCATCAATACCATCGATTATCCCTGTGATCTTACCTAACTCTACACTAAAAGATGTGCTTAACGATTCAATTGCATTATTCAATGCAGATTTTGCATTTTCTAAATCTTGTGAAATCTTCTGTACATTAACATTAAATCCGTTTGCACTTTCTTTAATTTCTGTTCTCAAGTTATTCTCTACATTCTGAATTGTTGTATTTATTCCTGATATATTTTGTTGAACAGAAGAGAAGTTGTCGTTTATAATTGTATCGTTTATATAGTATGTCTTTCCGTTTTGATTTTCTTTATATCCACCATTTTGTTGATACTTCGAATCATATAAAGTAAACCAAGTCTTATTATCAGTAGAAACCTGTAATCGATGATTAAATATTTTTACTGACTCTGATTCTGCACTTGTAAGAGGATACTCGTGCCAAATTGTTATATAGTCAATATCATTTTCGACATGTCCTAAATCTAATTCTAAACATTTCCACCCGGTTTCTGCTTCAATATATTTCGACGTATCACCATCAGTGTATCTTTCGGGGTATTCAACGGTTATCGTAGAACCATCTTCATCTTTACATGTCGGGATAATTTCTTTGGCAATATTAACATTTTTAGAAAATACATTTATTTCCGCCCATTTATTTTTAGTATCAAGATTACTACCATTTAACCAATCCCTAATGTATCGTATAGCAGTGACATGATTTTTTCCAACAGTATGTATAATATTATCTGCCGATAAACTTATCTCAGCTTTTAAATCATTTTTTGCATCTTCAACTTTTTGATTTATTTCTCCGGCTGTACTCTCAATTTTACTTGTTAAGCTTTTCTCTGTATCTTTTACAGTTTGTTCTATTTTTCCGGCACGTATTGACAGTTGTGATATTTCTTTTTCCATATTTCCAACTGTCAGATCGATGCGCTCTGCGGTTTGTTTTATTTCAGATTTTAAACCGATAATTTCTTCCGCATCATCCTCTGGTGCAGGAGACCAGGATGTATCAATCGTACCTCTTGATAAGTATGCTTCGTAAAAAAATGTCGTGCTGTTTATCGGAGGTGTGATATCTATATTCTTATTTGATACATCTGATACCTTTTTAACTTTTACAACTTTTGTCCACTGGGAATTTGACTCTGACGTGATTATTTCTCCAAATACGTTGATAGAAATTGTACATGGTGTATTCGTCTTGTGCCAAATCACAAAAACATAGCTATCAGGCTCAGTAATTAAATTTGATAATCTATAACTATTCTGTTCACTGTCTATAGATAATTTTAATACCGTGTCTTCAATTCCATATGGATTAGTCATTTTAACAGATTCAAAATTAGCCAATCACTCACCTCCTAATAATTTTTATATCTTAACAAGACCATATGAATTAAAAATTAAATCTTTAGAATTTCGAATTAAATTTCGACATCCTATATCAACTGTCTGATCAGAAATAACGTTGATTGTATATCTGTCTAACTCATCTGTCTTGTCGAGTTCTTTATATAAAACACATTGAATTTTTGTTACGTTATCTGATTTTGGGGTATATACAATCTCTGACTGTTTTACGGATGAGAAGTATTTTTCTGTAAAAACTCCACCATCTGATTCCAGAATTTGAAAAGCCCCGTTATATTTTTTTTGAGATAAATTTCCTTCTCTGTAAAACGAAGAAAATTTAATTGTTTTAGGGTCAAAAGTATTATCAGTTAATTTTTTTATAATTGTATCTGACGATTGAAGTGTGTATACGATTGTATTTTCTACGTCTTTTCTTTTTGACAAAACAAAACGTTTTGTGTCAGATCTAATCTCTTGTTTATCACTAATTGTGACAGAATATTTAGCTGTAATATCAACATATCCAGTATCAGTTGTCATATTTGTTACAGTGTATGTAAATGTCTTTGAGTTCCAATTTCCGGTTATGCCTTGTGACGGCAACTGTGTAAACGTACAATTTTCAGTTACAAGTTCTGAACCAAAAACAGCAGAAATAGTTGTTTCGCATCCGCTATAATTTCCATTTTCTCCAGTTGAATCTGTTGGTATAATATGATTATCGTTTGTAAGTGACACTATAAAAGTTGCTTGCTTTTTTAATTCATCACTTAATTCGTTTTTTGCTACATAAGTTTTCTCTACGGTCTGTTTAAATCCTTCTGCATCTTGAATCGCCTGACTTACTTTTTCAGACAATGATTGAACAGTAGAACCGTCAGCCTTTTTTTCAAGTTTCGTCTCAACATCCTTAACGGTGTTTTTAATGCTTTCAGAATCAATTTTAACATCCGCAACTTGATCACGGATTCCTTGAACGCTGGACTTATCATATTTATTGATTTCTTCTGTAATATCTGATTTAGATGCTTTTAACGTAATATCTTTATTTAACTGATCAACATTAACTTTTACTTCTGATACAGTAGTTTGAATTTTTTCTACTTCATCTATAATGCTTTCTGCGTCAGTTAAGATAGGAACAGTTTGGAAATCCAACTGTTCTACAAGACTTCCACTTGCACATAAAGTACATCTAATTGCTGCATCATCTGTTTGAATTGTATAAACCTTTTGAGATTCGTCAGAAGCAGAAGAGTAGACTGTTTCAAATGAAACGCCATTTGTGCTTCTTTCTATGATAAATCGACCTGAATAGTCGTTAAGAGATGCCGAATTTCCATCTTTATAGACGGATGAAAACGTTATTTCTTTTGGTGTAAATTGATTATCTCCTGTCTTTTTTACAACAAGATCAGACGATTGTAACATATAAATTCTAGCAGAACCCGTTTCTCCAGCCTTTACTTTTGACCAAGTAAATTGCTTCGTAACAGCACGTCCATTTAACGTAAATGTAATGTTAATTTTGCCGCTTAAAATATCATTTCCACCAAGGTTCGCCCCTTTTGATACATTAAGTACAATTTTTCCATCGGTTTTTTCTGTTGACCCTTCACATGATCCAAGTGTCATACCGGACGGTAAAATTCCTACTGATGCAGTACACGAAATTTTATCTAGACCTTTATATCCAGAAAATGGTATTTCCAAAAGAGTTTGAGCGCTCACAATACCAGAACTTGTACACGGAATTGATTGAGATTCATTTCCAACAACAATATTCACCGGAGCGTCCCCAGTCATTCCTTGCTTTGCAACACACCATGACATTGTTTTTACAAATACAATGCCATCAATTGTAATAGGAATTTTAAATGAACCTGAATTTGTTAAAATTTTTGTATTCTTTTTTACTGATAGGGTTATTGCAGATCCTTGTTTGGATACGGTTATTCCGTTCCCTGACTTGATATCGCCTATTGTAAAATCTTCCCGTTTTTTGATTCCTTGCATAACAGCAATAGCAGAAGTAAAAGACTCATCAGATATCGCAGTGTTATCTGTTGTTACAGGAAAACTGACATTTTCATTTTCTAAAATAATTGTATATGCATCTTTCCCAGGAGTACCTTCTGAACTTTTCAAGAAATATAAACTATGTAAATCATATAGATTCCCCGTAGAATCTTCGACTTTTATAGTAATAATATTTTTTTGACTCATATATGAAGATGGGATTGTAATTGACAGATTGTCTTCTGATACAAATTCTGTATTTTGAACATTATCT
>OGLQ01000770.1_pt1 | contig 17239 bp, 14 predicted proteins | sample 1572941 | NCBI WGS metagenome assembly OGLQ01 (sample SAMEA2581891, study PRJEB24529) | metagenome | biome: Human gut stool | place: China | collected 2011
CTTGCCCTCTCCGTCATTGCTTCGCAATGCCACCTCTCCCAAGGGGAGAGGCTTTTGTCAGATGGTGTGCATCGCGTCGAAAACTTCCTGGCGGGTGAGGTTGATCTGCATCCCCATCTCAGCGGCCAGGGCGTCCATCTTCTGGTGCAGCTCCTCGTGGGAGACGCTGCACTTGGAGATGTCCACCAGCATGATCATGGCGAACATGCCCTGCAGGATGCTCTGGGTGACGTCCTCGATGTTGATGTTCAGCTCACAGCAAAGGCCCGAGACACGGGCGACGACGCCCACGGTGTCGTGGCCGATGACGGTAATGAATGCTTTCATAATTCCTACCCCTTTTTATCATATTTTTGTTGGACGGCTGGCTCTGCTGGGGCAAAACCACAGGCAGACCGGGCTGCCCTGCTGACAATTCCGCTTCCAGTATAGCAGATTTCACGAAAAATGAACACTCTTTTTGGAAAAAAGAGCAGGGGAAAAGGGCAAAAGAATGTCTATCACCGGCAGAACTTGCAAAAACCAGATGCAAACCGCCGGGCAGTGTGCTATACTTATCTACAAATATCGCCACAGGCTGAACAAAGGAGAGACAACGATGGAACAGCTTCTGAAGATCCTTGAGGACAATGCCCGGATGTCGGTGGAGGACATCGCGGCCATGCTGAATAAATCCCCCGCCGAGGTGGCGGCTATGATAGACCTGGCCCGGGCGCAGGGCATCATCAAGGGCTACAAGACCCTCGTGGACTGGGAGAAGGCCGGCGTGAACCGGGTGGAAGCCGTCATCGAGCTGAACGTCAGCCCCAAGAAGAGCCGCGGCTTTGACGAAATTGCCGCCACCATCGCCTCCTTCGACGAGGTGGAGAGCGTACTGCTGATGAGCGGCGGCTACGACCTGCAGCTGGTCATCAAGGGCCAGACCTTCCAGGAGATCGCCCTCTTTGTGGCAAAGCGGCTGTCGCCGCTGGACGACGTGCTGTCCACGGCCACCCATTTCGTGCTCCGTACCTACAAAAAAGAGGGCCGTCTGTATCAGGACGAAGAAATCGATGAAAGAGAGTGCACCGTGCTGTGATGGATTACGATAAACTGATCGCGCCTGCCGCTGCGGCCATGCGCCCCTCCGGCATCCGCAAATTCTTCGACCTCGCTGCCGAGATGCCCGAGTGCATCAGCCTCGGCGTCGGCGAGCCCGACTTCAAGACCCCCTGGGCCGTCCGTGAGGCGGGCATCGAAAGCCTCGAGCATGGCCGCACCCGCTATACTTCCAACGCGGGCCTGAAAGAGCTGCGGGCCGAGATCGCCCGCTACCTCGACCGCCGGATGGGCCTGAAATACGACCCGGCAAAGGAAGTCCTCGTCACCGTCGGCGGCAGTGAGGCCATCGACATGTGCATCCGCACTCTGGTGCAGCCCGGCGATGAGGTCATCATCCCGGAGCCATGCTTCGTCTGCTACGAGCCCATCACCACCCTGTCCGGCGGCGTGCCGGTCCATGTGGCCTGCCGTCAGGAGGATGAGTTCCGCCTCCGGGCCGACGCCCTGAAAGCCGCTATCACCCCGAAGACCAAGCTCCTCATCATGCCCTTCCCCAACAACCCTACCGGCGCGGTGATGGAGCAGGAAGACCTGGAGGCCATCGCGGAAGTCCTGCGCGGCACCAACATCATGGTGCTGTCGGATGAGATCTACGCGGAGCTGAACTACGGCCTGCAGAACCACGTTTCCATCGCCACGCTGCCCGGCATGGCCGAGCGGACGGTGGTGGTCAACGGCTTCTCCAAGACCTACGCCATGACGGGCTGGCGGCTGGGCTATGCCTGCGGCCCCGCGCCCATCATCAAGATCATGACCAAGATCCACCAGAGCGCTATCATGAGCGCCCCCACCACCAGCCAGTACGCCGCCATCACGGCCCTCAAGGACTGCGACGGCGAGATCGAGCGGATGCGCAACGAGTACAATATGCGCCGCCGCCTCGTGGTGAAGAGCTTCAACGATATGGGCCTGAGCTGTTTTGAGCCGCGGGGCGCGTTCTATGCTTTCCCCTGCATCAAGTCCAGCGGCATGAGCAGCGAGGAGTTCTGCACAAAGCTTCTGGAGCAGAAGCATGTCGCCATCATCCCGGGCAACGCCTTCGGTGCGTCCGGCGAGGGCTACGCCCGCGTATCCTACGCCTACAGCGTGGAGCATCTGATGGAGGCCATCCGCCGCATCCGGGAGTTTTTGAACGAGAACTGCAAGTGAGGAGGAAAAAACCATGCGCGATCGTGTGACGGTCCTGGCCCCGGCCAAGCTGAATCTGGCGCTGGACGTGGTGGGCATCCTGCCCGGCGGCTACCATGCGCTGGATATGACCATGCAGGCCATCTCGCTCTACGAGCGGGTGGTCATCCGCCGCAGCCCCTACCTCGATCTGGCCCTGCCCGGCAGCAAGGTCAAGCCCGGCCCGGGCAATACCGCCATCAAGGCGGCGCTGGCTTTCTTCCACTATACGGGCCTGCTGGCGGGTGCAGACATCACCATCTATAAGAGCGTCCCCGTCCGGGCCGGTATGGCTGGCGGCAGCGCCGACGCTGCGGCTGTTCTGGTGGGTCTGAACGAGTTGTACGGCGCCCGCCTGTCCATGAGCGAGCTCTGCGCTCTGGGTGTCAGCATCGGCGCAGACGTACCCTTCGCCCTCATGGGCGGCACCTGCCGGGTGCAGGGCCTCGGCGACCTTATCAAGGCACTGCCGCCCCTGCCCGAGTGCTGGTTCACGGTGGTGATGCCCGGCTACGGCATCTCGACGCCGGAGGCTTTTGCGGCCTACGACAAAGTCGGCAGCAGCGTCCACCCCGACTGCGCCGCTCAGGAAGCCGCCATCCGGGCGGGCGACCTGGACGCTGTCTGTGCCGCTGCCGGAAACGCCCTCGAGGAGTGCAGCGGGGCTAAGGACAACGAGGCCATCAAGGCCGCCTTCCGGGAGAACAGAGCCGTCACCGCCCTCATGACCGGCAGCGGCGCGGCGGTCTTCGGCGTGTTCCGCACCGAAGCCGAAGCCAAAGCCGCCGCCGACGCCCTCCGCGCCCGCTGGCCGCAGGTCTATACGGCCCAGCCCGTCAGGGGAGGGGCTTGCGTAGTAAGAAGGTAAAAGGCTCTCCCTTTGGGAGAGCTGGCGCGTGAGCGCCTGAGAGGGCAAGGCTGCTGGCGGGGAAGCACAGGTGCAGCGCTCGTTTCGCGCTGACAAAGAGCCTGCCCATCGCTGCGCAGCGGCTCTTTCGTGCCGGGCTTGCCCTCTCCGTCATTGCTTCGCAATGCCAAAGCCTCTCCCATAGGGAGAGGCTTTGGCAAGTCGGGCCACTTCCTACTGGACGCCCGAGGTGCAATATGGCGCAAAAAAGCGGGCCTCGCTACAGAGGGCAGCCGCTTCTGGACAACGCACCTTGTCAAGCTGCCGCTGGCCTAGACAGCAGGGCACTACAGTCCACGAAACAAATAAGCTTTGCGCGTCCAGAGGAAACTTGCCCGGCCTGCCAAGGGCTCCCCCTCTGGGGGAGCTGGCGCGAAGCGCCTGAGAGGGCAAGGCCGCTGGCGGCGGTCGTCGCCGTTGCTCCCAGAGGGAGAGCCTTTCGAGCAGCGCTGACCCTATAAAATGCATAACCCTCCTTCCCGTCGGGCATACTGCCCAAAGGAAGGAGGGTCTTTTTGTGCAGACCTTTTATAAAATCTGTCTCATCCTCATGATCGTCGGCGGCATCAACTGGGGTCTTGTGGGACTGTTCCAGTTCGACTTCGTCGGATGGCTGCTGGGCGGCAGCGCGTCCATCTGGTCACGCATCGTGTTCACGCTGGTGGGTGTGGCCGCTGTCTGCGGCATCCCGGGCCTGTTCACGGACGAGACCGGGGAATAGAGACAAAAGAAAAAGGCTCTCATGCCGGCAGGAAATACGGCACGAGAGCCTTTTTGAATACCTATAAAGAATCCCGCCCGGTCGTCTGCGGCAATCAAACCTACCCTTGCGGACAGGTGGGTGCTCTGTCTCCGGTTTCGCGCTTCCTCATCGAGCCTTCATGGTCGACCCATGACGGGGAGGTCTGCAATCCACCGACGAACTCCAAGCTCCCGTTGAATGATTAGTAGGATCATATAAACCGCAACAAATCGCGCCGGGCAGGAAGTCTTTGCTGAAAGATCACTCGATCTCGAACTGGTCGCTCAGACGCTTCTCGAACAGCTTGCTGACTTCCAGCAGGGTCTCATCGTCCTCGACCACGTCGAGATACTCGCCCTCGTCGTCCTCGCCGACACTCAGGATGACCAGCTGGGCGTCCTCGTCCAGGTCTTCCTCGTTCTCGGCGTATTCGACAACGGCCAGGTAATGCACGCCCTTATGGTCCAGAGCGTCGATCACTTCAAACGTGACCTCATTGCCGTCCTCGTCCTCGAGGGTCATCAGGTCGGGCTGATATTCCTCTTCGGTCTCAGCGGCGGACTTGTTCATATCTTCTGCCATAAGTCACGTTCTCCTGTCAAATATCTAAAAAATGGGATAACTGTCACACCCTGCCCGCTCTGCTCCTTCTGAGCTGTGGGTTCCGGGTACGCCTATAGTGTAGCGTTTTTTTGCCCGCTCGTCAAGATGTTTTTCGCATAGAAATCCAATAACAAATTTTCACGCTTTTCCCTCTCGCTTCCCGGGCCGGAATGTGATATACTATAGCGATAGCTTTTGAAAAGCCATCTTTGCTATAATATATGGACAGGGAGGCCCGATCATGAGAGCCTTGAAAAAAATAATGGCGGCACTGGCCCTGACGGCAGTTCTGGCCGGGTGCAGTGCGGACAATATCCTCTCGAGCATCCAGGGCGGGAAGGCCGGCACGGTGCAGACGGTCAGCCGCCCGGCTGTGGAGTCGGCAGAGCTGCAGTTCATCCACCCGGCGGCGGGGGACACCATCGCGGTGTTCGATACCTCGGCAGGCGTGTTCAAAGCAGTGCTCTTTTCCACCGAGGCCCCGCAGGCCGTGCAGAATTTCACGACATTGGCCCAGCAGGGCTTTTACAACGGCCTGACCGTCACCCGGGTGGAGAAGGACTTCGTGGTGGAGGCCGGGCAGGGCGCGGACGGCAAAGGCACTACCATCTGGAACGGGAACCGTTTCTCCGCCGAGACCACCGATAAGCTCCACCACTATTCCGGCGCACTCTGTGCGGCAGCGGACGCCTCCGGCGACTGCGCCAGCGTCTTCTATGTCATGGAGACCCTGCCGGGCAGCAGCTCGGTGACGCAGGAGCTCATCGACCAGATGAACGCCGCCGGCTGGCGGGCCGACGTGGTGAGCGCCTACCAGACGGCGGGCGGCGCACCCTACCTCGACTACACCGACACCGTCTTCGGGCAGGTGTACGAAGGGATGGAAGTGGTGGACACCATCGCCCAGACCGGCGTGGATGAAGATCAGCGCCCCACCGAACCCATCACCATCAACAGTGTGACCATCACGAAATTTGAATAAGAAGCTGCTTTTCCGCCCTCCGGGCGGTGGGACAGCTGCAAAAAATCACCCGCCAACTGGCGGGTGATCTGCGTTTATAGGGGAAAAGGGGCAGGTCAGGTCTTCTTTACCTGCAGAGTGATGGCGATGTAGGTCTTCCCTTCATGGGTCGTGGCTGCTACGCCTACCTTGGTCCAGTTGCTGGAAAGCTTGAAATTCAGGTTGGAAACCTCATTGTTCTTGGTGATGCAACCGATGAGATCTTCCAGCTTGGTGTTCTGATAATCGTATTGGGCGATGAGGGTCAGGGTGGAGTTGCTAGAATCAATATCTACTTTGTGGTAGAACTTATATCTTCCAATGTTGCCCTTCAGATCGGCGTCCAGATTGGTATTGGCAAGCTTTTTTTTGGCGATACGCTGCATATCAGGGTCATTGCTCAGGGGCGCGGCGCGGCTGTTGGCGCGGTCGTTGTTGATGGCCTGCATCACCTTGGCTTCGGTTTCGGCTTGGGCCTTCGGGCCGGAAGAACCGCCGCCACCGCTGCAGGCGGTCAGGAGCAGAAGGGTCAGTGCACCGGCCAGAAGCAGGGCAGTCAGCTTTCTCAGTTTTGTCATGTGGATCGCCTCCAATCGTTTTTGTTTTGGTGAGTCCAGTTGTTTTTTCTCATGAAGAAGCGTCCTCTCCGGCCATCTGGTCAGGGGGTTCTTCTACCCTCATTTTATCGGAGAAGAGCCGGTGCTGTCAAGCCGGAAAACTATACAAATTCGGCTCGGGAAAATTGTGAAAACAAACCGGAAAGCGACATTTTTCTGCGGACTTTGCAACAAACTGTCCGGACTTCGCAAAGAAACTTTGCCACAGGGGCGGCGGGGGCGTTCAGACCTCCCCCGGGTGCTCCTTCCGCCACTGGATGTAGTCGTCCAATATCACCGTCGCGCTCACCGAGTCGAGGATGCTTTTCCGCTTTGCGCCGAAGGTGCCGCTCTCGTCGAGGAGGTCAGCAGCGGCACAGGTGGTCTGGCGCTCGTCCCACATCCGGACGGGCAGGCCGCTCCAGATCTCAACGGTCTTGGCCAGCTTGCGGCTCTTGCGGGCGCGCTCGCCCTCGGTGCCGTCCATGTTCAGCGGCAGGCCGATGACGATGAGCTCGGCTTCGATCTCCTTTGCCACCTCGCAGACCCTGGCGGCAACTTTGTCCCGGGCCTTGACGGTGATCTGAGGGGTGATGGGGGAAGTCAGGAACTCGGTGCGGTCGCAGGTGGCGAGGCCGGTGCGGCTGTCGCCGTAATCTACTGCTAAAATTTTCATGCAGGTGTCCTCTTTCTGAGATGATTTTTTCTTCATTGTACCACAGAATAGATGTCGCTGCAATTTTGTGGTACAATGATAGCTGATATTAAGTCTGAGCGCGAGGCCCGGTCTTTTGCGCCACAGTGGGCCTCAGGCGTCCAGCACGACCAAAACCGGCTTGCCAATGGCTCCCCCTTTGGGGGAGCTGTCACGCTGAGGCGTGACTGAGAGGGCAAGGACGCGGACAGCGAGACTCAGGCGCAGCGATGGTATCGCCCTGACAAAGGCTTCTGCTTATCGCTGTGCGGTGGTTCTGTCATGCCGGGCTAGCCCTCTCCGTCACCTTCGGTGACACCTCTCCCAAAGGGAGAGGCTTTTGGCTCCCACGATAGAAAACTGACCCAACGGAGAGATTCACCATGTTAAAACTACTTTTAGGCGGCTCCGGCAGCGGAAAGACCACCCTGCTGTACCAGCGCATCCGGGCGCGGGCCGAGGCGGGGGAGAAGAGCATCCTGCTGGTGCCGGAGCAGTTCACCTCGTCCACCGAGGGCCGCATCCACCGGGAGATGGGCGACGCGCTGAGCGGACTGGTGGAGAGCTTTTCCTTCACCAGCCTCGCCGAGCATATCCTGTCGGCGGAGGGCGGCTCTGCCGTCCAGACTCTCAGCGACGCGGGCCGTGCCGTGCTGGTGCGCCGCGCCCTCGAGGAACTGCAGGACAATGTCCACTACTATTACCGCCACCGCCGCTCGGCCGCCTTCTGCCAGATGGCCGCCGAGACCATTGACGAGCTCAAGAGCGCGGGTCTCTCGGGCCGGCAGCTCTATGAGCTGGCGCAGGACTGCGGCACCGACAGCGCCAAGCTCAGCGAACTGGCCCTCATCTTTCAGGGCTACGAGACCCTGCTGGCCGGGACAGGCATGGACCCCTCCGACCGGCTGGAGCTGGCCGCATCCCGCCTCGAGGCCGCACTGGCCCGGGGCGAACTGCCGGAGTTCCTGCGGGACAGGGCCGTCTTTATCGACGAGTTCGACACCTTCAACGCCCCGAAAAAGCGGCTGATGGGCGTCCTGCTGGCCTCGCTGCCCACCGTGACGGTGGCTCTCTGCGACGACGGCACCCCGCTCGTGCCGGGGGACATGAGCCTTTTCTCCGGCGCGAAGCAGGTGGCGGCCCAGCTGCGCCAGCTGGCCCGCCGGAACGGCACTGACGTGGCCGTGCCGGAACTGCTGCGCCGGGATATGCGCCACGCCGATGCCCCCGGCCTCGCCGCAGCGGCTCAGCTGCTGGCCACGGGCCGGTGTGACCCGCCCACGGCCTGCCCGGAGATAAAGCTTTTCGCCGCTCCCAGCCGGGAGGAAGAAGCCCGCGCCGCCGCTGCCGCCATCCGCCGCCTCATGCGGCAGGGCGTCCGCTGCGGGAAGGTGGCGGTGGTCTGCCGCGACATCCCGAAATACCGCGCCGCCGTCAAGTACGAGTTCCGGATGGCGGACATCCCCCTCTACTGCGATGAGCCTACGACGCCCGAGTTCAGCGCCCCGGCCACGGCGGTGCGGTGTCTGCTGGCCATTGCCCGGGGTGCAGAGCTGACGGAACAGCTCACCACCCTGGCCAAGACCGGCCTCTGCGCCCTCACCGAGGAAGAGGTCTGCGCCCTTGAGAACTACGCCTACACCTGGTCGCCGAATGCGGCGGCGTGGCGTGCGCCCTTCGAGAAGAACCCCCGGGGCTTCGGCGATGTGGAGCCTACCGACGAGGACAGAGAAAACCTCGCCCGGGCCGAAAAGGCCCGCGCCCTTCTCATCACCGTCGCCGACGGCCTGCGCGCGAAGCTCCGCTCTGCCAACGCCGAGCAGATGAGCCGCGCCCTCTACTTCTGCCTGAAGGAGCTGGGCGCGGAGAACGCTCAGGCCGCGCAGGTGGAGGCCATCCGGGCTGAGCGGGGCATCCCCGCCGCCGAGGAAGCCGCCCGGGAGTGGAATGTGGTCATGGGCCTGCTGGACGAGATGGCGAGCCTGCTGGGCGGCCAGAGCGTCACCATCCCCGAGTACGAAGAGCTGTTCGGGCTGCTGCTGCGCTCGTCCGACCTCGGCCACATCCCCCAGACGCTGGACGCCGTGGTGCTGGCCAGCGCAGGCAAGATGCGCCTTGACGCACCGGACTATGTCTTTGTGCTGGGCCTTTCCGAGGGCGAATTTCCCGCCGCGCCCGGCGAGACGGGCCTGCTGACCCACGCCGACCGCGACGCCCTGATGGCGCAGGAGATCGAGCTTCCGGACTGCTTCGAGAACCGGGTGGTGCGGGAACAGGTCTGCTTTTATAAGGCCCTCACCGCCCCGGCAAAGGGGCTCTGGCTCAGCTGGCCGAAGGGGCAGGGCCAGACCCTCTGCGCCGCCCTCGAGCCCATCGTGGACGTGCTGAGACCGGGTGCGCCGGAACTCGACCTGACCGACCTTGCCGCCACTGCCGCCGACGGCCTCGACGTGCTGGGCGGCGGCTGGCCCCTGACGGAGATCGAGCGCGCCAGCCTTACCGAGGCCCTTCATGCCCCCGGCGGGGCGGAACCCGAGGGCCTCGCCCTCCTGCGCCGGATGGCGGGCCGCAGCCCCCGTCAGGTCAGTGACCTCGAAGCGCTGGAAACGCTGCTGGGCCGGCGGCTCCGTATCTCGCCCAGTCAGCTCGAAAAATACTATCCCTGCCGGTACGGCTATTTTCTGCAGTACGTGCTGGGTCTGCGGCCCCGGAAGCGGGCGGAGCTTTCCGCCGACCAGAGCGGCACCCTCATGCACTGGGTGCTCCAGATGGCCCTTGACCCCCACCCCGGCCCCGACAACCCCTGCGCTGGCTTACAGCCCTTCCTCGACCTCGACGACGAGGCCATGGCGGCGCTGGCCGGGCTTCTCGTGGATGAGTATGCAAAGCGCTACCTCCCCGAGGACACGGCCCGCTTTGCATATCTGCTCTCCCGCCTCAAAAAGAGCATGACGGGCCTGCTTTGCTACCTGCGGGACGAGCAGCGCCAGTCCAGCTTCAAACCGGTGGCCTGTGAGCTGAAGATCGGCCCCGGCGAGGACGCCGTGCGGGGCCAGACCTACCGCCTCTCCGATGGCCGGACGGTGCAGCTCATCGGCACTGTGGACCGCGCCGACGAGTGGATCGAGGACGACGGCACCCGCTGGGTGCGGGTGGTGGACTATAAGACCGGCACGAAAAAGCTCGACCTGCGGGAAGTCTACTGCGGCCTCGACTGTCAGATGCTGCTCTACCTGTTCAGCCTGACCCGGGACGCCGGTGGACGATTCACCGGGGCAGAGCCTGCGGGCGTGCTGTATCTGCTGGCCGACCCGGCCCCCGAGACGACCACCCGGGGCAAGGCCGCCCGGAGCATGGAATACAAGCTGGACGGCCTCGTCCGGGACGAGCAGAAGGTCTTTGACGCCATGGACGCCGAGGAGACGGGGCGGTATCTGCCCTTCAGCTTCCGGGGCGGTGTACCCAGCCCCTACCAGAAAGAGAAACGTGCCGACAGGGCCAAGCTCTCCCGCATCCAGCTCCATCTGGACGACCTTGTGACCCGGATGGGCGAACAGCTCTACGGCGGCTGCATCGCCGCCGAGCCGCTGGTCACGGGCCGCAGCCCCTGCCGGTGGTGTGACTACGGTTTCATCTGCTGCCATGAGGACGGCATCGGAGAGCGGGCGCTGGACGCCCCTGCAAAGCCTTTTGAACCGGAAGAGAAAAAGGAGGAAGACCAGTGAGCGAGACAAAATGGACTCCGGCCCAGTGTGCCGCCATCGACGACCGGGGCGGTGCGCTGCTGGTGAGCGCCGCCGCCGGCAGCGGCAAGACCGCCGTCCTGACGGAGCGGGCTGTCCGGCTCATCACCGACCCGGAATATCCCGTGGACGCCGACCGGCTCCTCATCGTCACCTTCACCAACGCCGCCGCCGCAGAGCTCCGCGCCCGCATCGGGCAGGCGCTGCTCCGCCGCAGTCAGGCAGAGCCGGGCAGCACGGCCCTCCGCCGCCAGCGGATGCTTTTGCAGAGAGCCCCCATCTGCACCATCGACGCCTTCTGCCTCGACCTGCTCCACAAGCACTTTCAGGCGCTGGACATCCCGCCGGACTTCACCCCTGCCGACCCCGGCAGCGTGGAGATGCTGCGGAGCGCGGCCCTCTCCGAGACGCTGGAAGCGGCCTATCAGGATGCGGACTTCTGCGCCTTTGCCGACCTCTACGGCAAGGGCCGCACCGACAAGGCGGCGGGGGAGGCGGTTTTGCAGGTCTATGACTTCCTCCGCGCCCTGCCGGACTACGGGAAAAAGCTGGACGAGATGCTGGCCCCGTGGCAGGACGAGAACGGCTTTGCACGCACCTGCTGGCATGATATTCTGATGCAGGAATCCGCCCGCTCTGCCCGGGCTGCGAAGGAGCTGCTCTGCGCCGCGCTGAACGACTGCAAGGAGGACTTCGTGACTGCGCAGGCCGACGCCGAGGCCAGCAAAAAGACCCCTGCCGCCAAGGAAAAGGCCGTGGCGGCAGTGAACGAGAAGTTCGCCGAACCCCTCGAGAGGCTGGAAAACTCCGCCGCCCTGCTGGGCGAGGTGGAGCGTCTGGCCGGGGCGGGGGAATGGACGCCCCTCTACGACAGGCTGACGCCCTACGTCCTCGGCATGGAACAGGCCCCCGGCCTCAAAAATATGAAAAAGCGGCTCACCGGTGAGCACAAGGACGCCGTCAAGACCCGGGCCGACGAGGCCGCAAAGCTCTTTGAGAAAATCGAAGACCTCATCAGTTGCAGCCTCGACGAAGCCGAGCTTGACCGGAAAGCCGCCGAACCCTGCCTCCGCGCCCTCTTTGCCGCCGTGCGGGACTTTGACGCCCGCTTTGCGGCCCGGAAGCGGGAGAGAAGATTGCTGGAATTCAGCGATTTCGAGCATCTGGCCCTGCGGCTCCTGCGGGACGCCGACGGCCAGCCCACCGAGCTGTGTCAGGGCATCCGGCAGGGCTACGCCGCCGTCATGGTGGATGAGTATCAGGATACGAATGCCCTGCAGGACGCCCTTTACCGCTGTCTGGCCAGCCCGGCAGGGGATGACCTCTTCCTCGTGGGCGACTTGAAGCAGAGCATCTACCGCTTCCGTCAGGCGGACCCCAGCATCTTCCGGGAAAAGCTCGAGAGCTGGCCCCTCCTGCCCGGCGGCGAGGCCCGCCCCCGGCCCGAAGACGGCCAACCCGGCGAGAACGCCATGCTGGCGCTGGACGCCAACTTCCGCTCTGCCCCGCAGGTGGTGGCGAGCATCAACTTTATCTTCGAACAGCTCATGACGCCCGCTCTGGGCGACACGGCCTACGGCGACGGACAGCGCCTCGTCTGCGGCGCACCCGGCGCGTACGAGGGCAGTGTGGAGGCCCACTTCCTGCCCGACGATGCCGCCGAGACGGACGCAAAATATATCGCCGACCGCATCGAGGCGATGGTGGCTTCCGGCGAGCCGGTGCGGGACGGCGGCACCACCCGCCCGGTGCAGTACGAGGACTGCTGTGTCCTGCTGGCGGCGAGAGGCGACTTCCCGGCCTACGCCGAGGCCCTGACGGCCCGGGGCATCCCGGTCTACGCCGACGCCCGGGAGAACCTGCTGGACGCGCCCCACATCCGCCCCCTCATCGCCCTGCTGCGGGTCATCGACAACCCCGCGCAGGACATCTACCTCGCTGCCGCCATGCTGGGGCCGATGTTCGGCTTTACGGACGACGACCTCGTCCGTCTCCGGGCCGGGGCGCAGACACCCGATCAGCACACCCGCATCAGCCTCTACGGCGCAGTTTTACAGGCCGTCCAGAGCGGGGCGGAGGATGATTTCACCCGCCGGGTGCAGGCGTTCTACCGGCGTCTGACGGCCCTGCGCCGGATGGCCCGGAGCGTGCCGGTGGAGGAACTGCTGGAAGAAATTTTTGTTTCCACCGGCTACCTCGCCGCCCTCGGTGCCATGGAGAACGGCCAGCGCCGCCGGGAGGACGCGCGGCGTTTCGCCTCCTTCTGCGCAGGGGCGGGCGCGGGCGGCATCTCGGCCCTCGTCCGTGCCATCGACGCGGCCACGCTGGCGGGCTCCACCGGGCAGGAGACTGCCCCCGGCGGGGCGCGGCCCGGCTGCGTCACCATCATGACCATCCACCGCTCCAAGGGCTTACAGTTCCCGGTGGTGTTCGTGGCCGACACGGCCCGGCAGTTCAACGCCGCCGACACCCGCCAGCCCGTCCTGCTCCACCGCGTCTGCGGCGCGGGCCTCCGTCTCCGTCCCGAGGGCGGCGAGGGGGCCTATAAGACGGCGGCCTACACCGCCCTCTCCACGGTCCACGCCGCCGAGATGCGGAGCGAGCAGATGCGGCTTTTGTACGTGGCTCTTACCCGGGCGCAGGATAAGCTGATCTTGACGGTCCCGCTGGGCATTGGCCGGACGTCCAACCCCTTTGCTAAAGCCGCCGCCTTCCTCGCCGCCGGGGCGGGGGAGACCCTGAACGCTCAGGCGGGCAGCTTCGCCGACTGGCTGCGGGCGGCGTTCCTCGTCCACCCCAACGGCGGGTCTCTCCGCCGTCTGGCGGGGAACCTCGAGCTGCCCTTTGCGGACACCGGGAGCACCATCGCCCTTACGGTGCAGGCCGATGTCCTCCCGCCCGAAGAAGCCCCCGCCGAGGCGGAAGAGCCGCCCCGGCCCGAGGCCGACCCGGCCCTTGTGGAGACGCTGCGGCAGGGCTTCGGCTGGCGGTATCCGGCGGCAGCGCTGGCGGACATCCCGGCCAAGGTCAGCGTGACCAGCCTCGTCCACGCTGCTGAGCAGACCACCCTCGAGCGCCCGGGCTTCCTCTCGAAGGACGGCCTCACCGCCGCCGAGATGGGTACGGCTCTCCATGCCTTCCTCGAGCACGCCGACTTCGGGGCGCTGGCCGCTGTGCGGGACGCAGAGGACGACGCCGTTCTGGCCGCTGTCCGCGCCGAGCGGGAGCGTCAGGCGGCGGCGCAGCTCACGCCCCCCGCTATTGCCGGGAAGCTGGATGTCTATAAGATACTCCGCTTTGTGCGCAGCGAGGCGTTCCGCCGCATCTGCGGGGCAGAGGATGTGCTGCGGGAGCTGGCTTTTATCACCTCGCTGCCCGCCGCCGAGGTCATGGCTGCCCAGGGCCGCGCCCTGCCCGACGGCCCTGCCGCCGACGCCGGGGTGCTGGTGCAGGGCATCGCGGACATCGTCCTCGTCTACCCCGACCACCTCGAGCTTCTGGACTACAAGACGGACCGCCGCAAGGCGCCTGCCGACTTCGTCCGCGCCTACCGCGCTCAGCTGGAGCTCTATGCCAAGGCCATTGAGAAGCGCTTCGCCCCCCGGCGGGTGACATATAAAGGGATATATTCGCTGGAGCTGGGGGAGCTGATAGAGGTATAAATAAGAAAGCAGGGCGCAAAGCCTCTCCCTTTGGGAGAGGTGTCACCGAAGGTGACGGAGAGGGCAAGGACGCTGACAGGAAACCGCAGACACGGCGACAGCATCGCTCTGACAAAGAGGCTGCTTATCGCTGGGCAAGAGTCCTGTCGTACTGGCCTTGCCCTCTCAGGCGCTTCGCGCCAGCTCCCCCAGAGGGGGGAGCCTTTTGCGGAGAGGTTCGACCCTGCGAGGAACTGAATTATGATTTTAGCCATTGACATAGGCAACACCACCGTCGCCCTCGGGGGCATCCGGGACGGACGTGTATGCTTTGTGGCCCACATGGACACGGTGCGCACCCGCACAGCGGTGGAGTACCGTGCCGAGATGGAAAAGGTGTTCTCCCATCGGAGACACCCGGAAAAGCCCATCCGCTTCGAGGGCGCTGTCCTCACCAGCGTCGTCCCCCAGATCACGGGGGCGCTGGCCGAGTGCGCCCGCCACTACACCGGCAAAAAGCCGGTCATCGTCTCGCCCGACATCCGCACCGGCCTCACGATGGGGGTGCCTGACCCTCACGCCGTCGGCAAAGACCGCCTTGTGGATGCGGCCTACGCGGCGGCGAATTTCCCCCTGCCGGTGGTCACGGTAGACCTCGGCACCGCCACCACGTTCAACGTGATAGATGAGAACAAGGTCTTCCGGGGCGGCGTCATTTGCCCCGGACTTTCCACCGGTCTGCGGGCGCTGGGGGAGCGGTGCGCCCAGCTGCCGCAGGTACATCTTTCTTCGCCCAAAAGCGCGATCGGCGTCGATACCGAGAAGTGTATGCTCTCCGGCTCTGTGCTGGGGACAGCTGTCCTGCTGGACGGCATCACGCAGCGCATCGAGGAAGAACTGGGCCGTCCGGCCACGCTGGTGGTCACAGGCGGTCTGGCAAAGTATGTCATCCCGCTCTGCCGTCACCCACTCACCTATGACCCCGAGCTGCTGCTGAAGGGACTGGCTCTCCTTTACCAACTCAATGCGCCGCAGCATGAGCGTCACCACGAGCCGCGCAGCGACGGTGAGCACCGCCGTTCCCGCCCGGCAGGCAGACGCCCTTACAACAACGGCAGCAGCCCCCGCCGCCGCAGCCACAATAACCGCCGTCCCCGCCGGGACGATGAGGCCAAAGCGGGCTGAGCCCTGAAAGGAGAGACCTTATGATGAAATTAGGCATTCTCGGCGCAGGCATGATCGTCCGGGAGTTCCTGCCCTGGCTCACCGGGCCGGAAAGCCCCTTCAAGGTCGAGGCCCTTTGCAGCACGGAGCGGAGCGCCGGTGCAGCACAGGCCCTCTGCGACCAGTATGGTGTGCCGCGACACACCACCAGCTACGACGAACTGCTGAGCTGGGTGGACGTTGTGTATATCGCCGTGCCGAATATCCTGCACGTAAAATATACCCGTGCCGCTCTGGAAGCGGGCCGCCACGTCATCGTCGAAAAGCCGATGGCCCCCACGGCGGCGCTGGCCGAAGAGCTGGCCGAGCTGGCCCGGAGCAAAAAGCTCTTCCTCTTCGAGGCTGTCACCACGCAGTATCAGGACAACTACGCCAAGATCCGTGAGGTGCTGCCCAAGGTGGGTGCCGTCACGATGGTGCAGTGTAATTTCAGCCAGTATTCCAGCCGGTACAATGATTTCTGCGCCGGCAAGGTCTGGCCGTCCTTTGACCCGGCCTGCGCCGGCGGCGCGCTGATGGATCTGGGCGTCTACAATGTCAGCTATGTGGTGGGCCTCTTCGGCTCGCCCAACAAGGTCCACTATGCGGCCAACATCACCCGGGGCATCGACACCAGCGGCGTGCTGACGATGGAGTATCGCAGCTTCAAGGCCGTGAGCATCAATGCCAAGGACAGCAGTTCCCCGGCCCGGTACATCATTCAGGGTACCAAGGGGTATCTGCTCCAGAAATCCACCGCCAACTTCTGCGGCGGCGTCACCTTCCACCCCTATAAGGGCAAGGAAGAACACTTCAACCTCAGCGCAGGCCGTCCCCGGCAGGCGGCGGAGTTCCACGCCTTTGCCCGCGCCATCGAGAGCGAGGATATGGAGCTTTGCAGCCGGATGCTGGACACCTCGGTGGCCGTCAGCCGTGTGCTGGAAACGGCCCGCCGCGATGCGGGCATCCGCTTCACTACGGATTTATAATGCTATCCCCGGGAGTTCCCTGACAAAACATCCCGTATATTTCAGACCGTATTCTACAAAAGACCCCGTGTATTTCACGGGCAGGTTTGCGCCGTATCCGACGATTCAGGGCGGAACGGCAGCAAGGAGGAAAACTGAATTATGAAAAAGAATGACATTCGCACCCTCACCCGGCTGGCACTGCTGGTCGCCATTGAGCTGGTCATGAAGGCCGTCGGCCTGGGCAGTGTCCCTGTAGGCCCGCTTTACATGAGCTTTTTGACCCTGCCGATCGCCGTGGGTGCCATCACCATGGGTCCCGCCGCAGGCGCTGTCCTCGGCGGCGTGTTCGGCGCTGTGAGCTTCTATGACGCCGTCACCGGCGCTTCCGCCATGACCGGCGCGCTGTTCCAGGTCAGCCCCGTCAACACCTTCATCCTCTGTGTAGGTATGCGTGTGCTGATGGGCGTGTGCGTCGGCCTTATCTTCAACGCTGTCAAGAATTTCGATAAGCCCGGCACCTGGAGCTACCTTGTCAGCGCCATGTGCGCCCCGGCTCTCAACACCCTGTTCTTCATGGGCTACATCGTGCTGGCCTTCTACGGCTGCGATTACGTCCAGAACCTCGTGTCCGTCAAGGGCGCAGCCAACCCCCTGATGTTCGTCGTCCTGCTGGTCGGCGTGCAGGGCGTGGCCGAGTTCCTTGTCTCCGGCATCCTGGGCGGCATCGTCGCCCGCGCTGTCCACAAGTTTTTGAAGTAACAGGCGGTGTCGGTCAGGGACATCCGCTGATAAACCTCTCCGTCACGGCTGACGCCGTGCCACTGCCCGGGTTGCGGCACCCAGCATCCGCAGCGCTTTGCTTGCGTCTTGC
>OGLQ01000789.1_pt1 | contig 16785 bp, 17 predicted proteins | sample 1572941 | NCBI WGS metagenome assembly OGLQ01 (sample SAMEA2581891, study PRJEB24529) | metagenome | biome: Human gut stool | place: China | collected 2011
TCAGTTCCTTTCCATTGTCTGATTCCGGTTTTGCAAAATTAGACAGTGATAACCGATTGGTAAACAGCGTTTGATATGACATTTGATGACATCTGACGACATCTGATGTCAGGTAGGGGAAATGTTGGCGGAAGTTTCAAGAATAGCCGCTACTTTTGGCACAGTGCATGAGGGCATACATTGGAACATTGTCCTGTAAGGTGTATTGCTTGCCTGCCACAGGTGGTGCATGACGCGAATGCGGTATCATCCATGTATGCGCAATGCCATATATGCCGCATGGCAGTCCTGCATGACGGGACACATTGCATCCGTGCAATGCAGTATGGGGTACATTGAACTCCATATTGCATGAATGCAATGCACCTTATACGGCAACACCCTCCGGCAACCGGCATTACACTGATGCAATATGGTATGCAATGTATTCATGCAAACAGGCAAGCAATGCGTAATTGCCATATACCAACGGATGCATTGCCGTGTGATGAAACGAAAAAATCCAGACAGATATGAAACAAGTCATACACTCTAAATTCAAGCCTATGAAGAGAGAACCTTTATTTGTCGCTTTGAGCAACCAGAAAGGCGGTGTGGGAAAATCCACGTTCACCGTGTTGCTCGCCAGTTATTTCCATTACCTGAACGGATATAACGTACTTGTGGTGGATTGTGATTATCCACAGCACAGCATCAGTGCCATGCGGGACTGGGAAGTGGGGAACATTGAAAAGAACGTGCATCTGCAAAACCAGCTGGTGGAACAGTTCGGAACAAGCGGCAGGAAAGCCTACAGCATCCTGAACTCCACCCCGGAGGAAGCTAGGGAGACGGCCGGCCGCTTTCTCGAAAAGTCGGATCTGGACTATGACCTTGTCCTTTTTGATCTCCCCGGTACCGTGAATGTGCCCGGTGTCTTCCAGTCCGTGATCAATATGGACTATGTATTCACTCCGATTACACAGGAAAGGATGGTAATGCGGAGCAGCATGTCTTTTGTCCTTGCCATCAGGGAATACATGCACCGGCATGCGGACGTACCCTTGCGTGGCATCCATATGTTCTGGAACCGGATGGACAAACGGGTGTCCAAAGGGCTGTATAACGGCTATACCGAAATTTTCCGCTCTCTGAAACTGCCGGTGCTGGAGACCGTCATTCCCAGTGCGGAACGCTACAACAAAGATTCCGGGATGAAGGGGCCCCTGTTCCGCAGCACCTTGTTCCCTCCATCTCCCTCCGCAGTGAAAGGAAGCGGTCTGGACCTGTTGGTAGCGGAAATAGAAACCGTACTGAAACTTCAATAAAACAATTATGGCTACCAAAAGAAGAACGGATTACCAAGTGGACGAGGAGGCATTGAAACGCATGATGGCAGGAGATGTAACCGCTTTGGAAAAAACGGTTTCTCCGGAAGGGGAATCGGAAACAAAAAGTCAGGCTGGGCCTTCTCAGGAGAAACAGGAGAAGAAAAGCGGCCTTTCCAGACAGCAAATAAAGAAATCACCGGATGGAGTGGCTGATTCAGATGAATACCGGAGACGGTTTCTGAAAGTGAGACTGTCGGGAGCAAGAAGGCAGACCTATGTTAACGATGCATTATACAGGACTGTTGCCAAAGTATTGCCGGTCATTGCACCGGATATGTCCGTCCCGATGTTTTTAAGCTGTGTCCTGTCAGACCATCTGGAAAGGTACCAGGACATCATCAACGAGATATATAACCAGGAAGCCACACAAAAACCGATAGAATGGAAGAAATAGTTTATTTGTCAATACGGCTCGGCTGTACCGCTTATCTATTATATAAGGTATGGGAGCAGAAAAAGAGAATAGGTAAGATATGCGATCTGCTTTATACTCCCCGTAAAAAAACGGAAACGGAAAAGGACCACCGCCGGAATCCGGAAAGTGCGGCAGATGTGATGGGGGCCACCCGTTTTGTCTATCTGGATGAGAATGCCGGAAAGACCGTTGCCCCTTACATGAGCCAGCAGTTGGAAATGGGAAGCGACCTTATCGGCAAGGATGAGGATATTCCGGAAGATGAGGTGGAATGCAAACTGCCTTTGGAGGAGATGAGAATGCTGAAAGACGAACAGGAGGAGCTGGACAGCCGTTCTCCCGAGGCGGAAGCCATTGTTCCGGCAGTCACTCCTGCCGACCTGCTCAATGTAGGTGACGTGCTGCTTAATCTGGACGGTGCCGGTTCGGATGAGGACAAATCATACCGGGCCGCCATGACACTGCGTGCCATCCGGGAAACGGACATGTTCGAGCTGTTCTCCTCCCAGGTGGAGAACAAGAAACTGATAGAGGAGCTGATGGAAAGGTATGTGGATGAGGAAGGGAATGCTCTGCCTTTAAAAAAAGAGAGGAACGTTTCCAAACCTGTCGCAGATTGGAGGAAGCTGGTCTGAAAGTAATATGCTATTATGCCACAAAATTCCATATTGTTGAATATTATATATAGGATATTCATTATGTACCCAACTTTGTATTTTTCTATAATCTATGAAAAAGGTTGAAGTTTGTCTTTTGTTAAGGGTAATAGAAAGGAACAAACACTCAAAACATAGAAATCACGGGGACAACTCAGAAAATCGGATACTTCCTCACTGTTGCTTACGATTCAAAAGTAAAAGAATGAAATTATCCTGATTTGCTGACAGGAAAAACTATAACTCAATTTCATTACTGTCCCGTAAAAGTGGATAAATAGTTCTTTGAAATAATTGAAATATAGTCTATTAGATACTACTTTTTAGGCGCGACGATTTGAAATCATACCTTTGAGGTCAATTAAGGTGACCTCAAATGAACCAAGATAAATATGTTTTCGCTCAGTTAGTAGAATTCTTGAACAATGATAAGTTCAGAAGACTTGTAGACAAGTATGATGGCAATCGTTATGTGAAACATTTCACTTGCTGGAGTCAGTTACTTGCAATGATGTTCGGTCAACTCAGTAATCGTGAAAGTCTTCGTGACTTGATTGTAGCTTTGGAAGCACATCAAGGAAAGCGTTATCATTTGGGATTGGGGCGTGAGCCCATTGCCAAAACTACGCTTGCATCTGCCAATCAGAATCGGGATTACAGAATCTTCGAAGATTTTGCTTTCTATATGATGAAGGAAGCATGTGAAAAACGATCGACTCACATCTTGGATATTCCAGGAAGGAAGTATGCGTTTGATTCCACTACGATTCCTTTATGTTTGGCTATATTCCCTTGGGCGAAGTTCCGTAAGAAAAAAGGTGGAGTTAAGGCTCATGTCCTTTATGACATAGAAGCACAACTTCCAGCCTTTTATACAGTAACTACAGCATCCAGGCATGATTCAACAGAAATGTCCGCAATTAATTATGAGCCAAATGCTTATTATATATTTGACAGAGCGTATGACTCGTTTAAAGAACTTTATCGGATTCATCTTACAGGTTCTTTCTTTGTAGTCAGAGCGAAGTCTAATCTGAAATGCAAGTTCTGTAAATGGAAGCGTAGAATGCCGAAGAATATCCTTTCAGATGCGGAAGTGAAACTGATAGGGTACACTTCTGAAAAGAAGTATCCTGAATCATTCAGAGTCATCCGTTTCTATGATGAAGAGGATGATCGTGAATTCACATTCCTGACGAATGCCAAACACATATCTGCACTTGATGTTGCCAATCTTTATAAGAAAAGATGGTTCGTGGAACTTTTCTTCAAATGGCTGAAACAACACCTTAAGATAAAAAGGTTCTGGGGTACTACCGAGAATGCGGTTCGAATACAGATTAGTGTTGCTATCATCACCTATTGTTTAGTAGCTATTGTACAATATGATATGCAACTGAATCGTTCAACTTATGAGGTCTTGCAGATTCTTAGCATCTCATTAACAGATAAAACGCATTTACAAGAGCTGTTTAATAAGACTAATTTCAATGATGTCAAAGAACAATTTAATCCCCTTATTCCGGGATTATTTGATTAATTAATAACTCGTCCCGATTTTAACGGGACACTAGTGACTCAATTTATTAAATGAAATTTCTTTATAAGAGACCTATAAACGACTATAAAAAAGTAAGGAGCTGCTTACCAAGCCAGCTCCTTACTTTTTCTAATGGATGAAAATCCGTTTCCCTGCTTCCTTTTGCACAATATTTTTGTCGTACTTTATGTGCATAACAAGATATCATAGAAAAAATCACATTTAAATTTAGTGTTCCATTACATGGTTTTGCATTGCTCCTTGTTCACAACTCTATCTCTGAATAACTTCATATTAGTAAAGTTTCGGGAAATATTTTGAACAAGTTCCAAGTAATTATCTCTGCCATCTTCCCATTTATGATAAAACGGCTTTATGGAAACACAGTTTTCATGTTCAAAGACGGTATTTAGTAATGTTCGGTCTGAATTTCCGCAAGAATGCCCCATTATCAAAACTTGAAAAGGTGCAGCTAAAAGAAATTCGAGCAAATCATGATAATGTCTTGTTTCTAAATATTTAACGGATTTGACATATCTAAGTAACTCATTGTCATTCATATCAAGAATAGACTGGTAACTTTTGTCAAGTTCATCCCCATAGCCAAAAATTATATTTTCAGGTTTTTCTAATTCGCCATGAATATAATTGTGGGTAATATTAAAGTTACCATACATCTTAGCTGTTTTTGTATAGTTGAAACTCAGCAACATGATACGTTTAGGGATAAGTTTATCGCGTTCTCCATAATTGTATTCAACATCTGCAAGGCTGGATATATTCAGCCCAATGCTATCCAGAGCTTTCTTTTTTCCTTCTGTTGAGAAATCAGCAGGATCAAAGAAGTCAATTATTGCATTTTGAAGGTCATTCCTTACATTGTCTGTTTCTATTGTATGGAGGTATTCAATTAATTTTTCTTGAAGGAATGCAAATTGTTCATTCAACTCACTGATTGTATAATTACAACCAGGGCTATCCATGCCAACTTTCAACAGTTGGTAATAGTCGTTTTCAATATCCACCCATCCTTTGGTTTCTATTGATTGCAGAATAGTTTTAAAAAAAGGGCAACATTCAATAGAGAAAATGTTTGGTTGGTCCTTGATATACTGAATAACTTCGCTTCCTGAGTATCTTTCTTTACAATAGATATCCTTAAAAAAACATGAGTTGTTGAAGACAAAAACATTCCAGCAATTAATGCCTACATTATCTTTGATAACCAAACGGCAAAGGCAATCTTCTGATACATTTGTAGTATTACCGGAAAAAGTATACACTCGTTGGTCCCAATACCAGTTGATAAAATCCATATAACTTGTTTTAAAGCCATGTGCCATGTCAAATCCGTTTCCTATGATAACAAGTCTATTCATTCGGTTGTAATGATGATGTTAGTGTTATTGACTTAAATTATAGAATAATCTCCTTGCTCTTCATTTACAAGAAGTGGCTTTAAAAGCGTTTCCACCGACTCAAAAGTATCTTGTTTTGAGAAGTGTATCTTTGGTTGTCCCCACCATCCTCTAATGAATTGTTGGTATTGGTATTGCAAGGTACGGCGAGGTGCCTGCGCCAAGCAGCTATTATAAAAGGAGTCCACAATGTCAGAATGGTAATTGGTCAATGAAAAGAAATACTGCCAAGTTTCTGATATTTCATTCGCGTTGAATCCGGGACGTTCAATTATTTCCACTGCATCCAATCTATGAACACCATCATGTTTAGAGAATGCAGCTTTAAGTATTTCACTTGCCTCCTTATCAGAAGAAGGTGCGCTATACCCAAAGATTGTTACCTTGCCTGCTTTCGATATGTAGTACTTTGCAACACTCCATTGGTCACGGATAAAGCTGTCGCTGTTGTAATCCTTTTGTTCTACAGGATACAGCAAAGGAACAGCGTTGTATGGTTTGCCACACTTTCTGCAATAGTTTTGTATAAGACCAAAGGTCATACAGTCTTTGCACACACCAGCCCCCACATTTCCATGCAAGAACAGAATCTCTGGTCTGTTCCAGGTAATCTTTGCCACTCTGTTATATGCTTGGATAAGCAGACTATCCCAGTTGAAGGATACAATGCAGTCTTTTTCTGTGAGCGAAAGAATCAAAAGGTCGTAGATGGTCAAGAAAGATGGAAGCTGCACATTTGAAAAATATTCATAAAGTTTTTTTTCCATTGCTATCCGTGCGTTTTTACACTCATCACCACGTCTAAACAGCTCACTATATATATCTTCAAGATTCTTGCTTTTCGTTTCTAACATAAATCCTTCAAGGATTCTATCTAACCCGACCTGTTCAATGGCTTCATTCATCGTCGGGCAAGATTTTCCCATGACCGCTCTTGAAGCACCAGCTCCAACTATCACGACATGAGGGCGTTGGCAATACAAATCTTTAAGGTTTTTCTTCATACACTAACTGATTAAATATTTTGCCCATAAGCAATTGTTGCATCATGCTTTATTTTACGGCCTCATATTTTGTTCGCTTTGTTTCAGGCACAATAATTTCATTGTTCATACTTATAAGTATGAAAGTTATTGTTCTCTGTTTGGCTGTTCTTGAATATAAACAGATATATTACTTAAAAATGCCTTATCAAGGTGTGATATTGTTACTCTCTTTATACACTACTACATGATACACTATTTTTAACCTGTTTACATTGGCCATAAAACTGCGTTTGATATGCAAATATAGCTATTTTAATCCAATATCAATAATAGTCGTTTTTGACAAGAAATCAACTTTATGGAATTTGCTGGCTTTTGTATGGCAATTATATAAATGGTACAGAAAAACATGTAACCGTTTGAACAATCCATGTTTGTGCCAAAATCATCAATTAATCATGTATTATGCTTGAGGTAAGCGTCTCCGCAATGACGTAAAACAATGTTGAAAATCTCTGTAGAGACGCGCAAAAGCACTTGTTGGATGACATCTGATGACATCTGGCGACATCTGATGACACCTCTGAATCACAGCGTATTATCCCTTTTTATCTTCGCCGTCGAATTCAAATTTATGTCTTACCCAAACGATTCGACAATGAAGAGAAGAATCCTTTTTTCAGTGATGTGCGCGGCGATTGCCGCCGGTGCTTTCGCGCAGGGCCAAGGTCAGGGCCTTGCCGGTATCAACGAGGCGACCAGCCTCATGACCTCGTATTTCGATCCCGCCACCAAACTGTGCTATGCCATCGGTGCGGTGCTCGGCCTGGTGGGCGGCATCAAGACCTACGGCAAGTTCTCCAGCGGTGATCCCGACACCTCGAAAACCGCCGCCAGCTGGTTCTTTGCCTGCATCTTTCTGATTGTAGCCGCCACCATCCTGCGTTCCTTCTTCCTCTAAGCGGTATGGAGTATCCTGTAAACAAGGGGGCGGGCAATCCCGTCGAGTTCAAGGGGCTCAAGTCACAATACCTGTTCGTCTTCGCGGGCGGTCTGGTGACGGTGCTCCTGGCGGTGGTCATCCTTTACCTGGCAGGCGTGGACCAATGGATATGCATCCCTTTCGGGACCGTATCCGGCGGTCTGCTGGCATGGGCGGTGTTCCGGCTGAACGCCCGCTACGGCGAACACGGTCTTATGAAGCTGCTGGCGGAGAAACGCCATCCGCGCTACCTGATCCACCGCAAGAGAGTTTTCAGATTATTTGCAAAAAGAAAAAAACGACAATCATGAGAAATGTATTGAAAGCGGAAACGCTGGAACGCAAGTTCCCCCTGCTCTCGGTGGAGAACGGCTGCATCGTGAGCAAGGACGCCGACCTGACCGTGGCCTTCGAGGTGGAGCTTCCCGAGCTGTACACGGTGACGGCGGAAGAGTATGAGGCCATGCACTCCACCTGGATAAAGGCCGCCAGGGTACTGCCCGAGCACAGCATCGTCTGCAAGCAGGACTGGTTCACGAAGGAGAGCTACCGTCCCCAAAACGGCGGGGAGGAACAGAGCTTCCTCTCGCGCAGCTATGAGCGGCACTTCAACGAGAGGCCGTACCTGAACCACCGCTGTTACCTGTATCTGACAAAGACCACCCGTGAGCGCAACCGCCGGCAAAGCGACTTCAGCACCCTCTGCCGGGGATTCCTGCTGCCCAGGGAGATTACCGACAAGGACATGGCGGCCCGCTTTCTGGAAGCGGTGGAGCAGTTCGAGCATATCGTGAACGACTCCGCCCATATCCGGCTGCGCCGCCTGGAAACGGAGGAGATTACCGGCACGAAGGAACGTCCCGGGCTGGTGGAGAAATACCTCTCCCTCTCGATGGAGGACGAAACCGCCGTACTGCAGGACATCTGCCTCAAGCCCGGACGGATGCGTATCGGGGACAAGCGGCTCTGCCTGCACACACTTTCGGATACGGAAGACCTGCCGGGCAAGCTCTCCACCGACATGCGCTACGAGCGTATGTCCACCGACAGGAGTGACTGCCGCCTTTCCTTCGCCGCACCCGTGGGGCTGCTGCTCTCCTGCAACCACATCTACTCGCAGTACGTGTTCATCGACAATGCGCAGGAAATCCTGCAGATGATGGAGAAGAACTCGCGCAACATGCTCTCTCTGTCACGGTACAGCCGGAGCAATGCCGTGAACCAGGAATGGACGGAGATGTATCTGGACGAGGCGCATACCAAGGGAGTGCTTCCCGTCAGATGCCACTGCAATGTAATCGCCTGGGCGGAGGATGCGGAGGAGTTCCACCGTATCAGGAACGACACGGGCAGCCAGCTTGCCATGATGGAATGCACCCCCCGTTACAACACCGTCGACACCCCGGTGCTTTACTGGACGGGCATTCCGGGCAATGCGGGCGACTTTCCTGCCGAAGAGTCATTCTACACGTTCCTGGAGCAGGCGGTCTGCCTCTTTGCCGGGGAGACCAATTACAGAAGTTCGCCCAGTCCGTTCGGCATCCGCATGGCGGACCGGCAGAACGGCATTCCGGTGCACGTGGACATTTCCGACCTTCCGATGAAACGGGGCATCATCACCAACCGCAACAAATTTATCCTGGGACCAAGCGGCAGCGGCAAGTCCTTTTTCACCAACCATCTGGTGCGCAACTATTACGAGCAGGGAGCGCATATCCTGCTGGTGGACACGGGCAACAGCTATCAGGGGTTGTGCCGGATGATCCACGACCGCACACGCGGCGGGGACGGCATCTACATCACGTATGAGGAGGACAATCCGATATCCTTCAACCCGTTCTACACCGATTCCGGACAGTTCGATGTGGAAAAGCGCGAGAGCATCAAGACTCTGATACTGACCTTGTGGAAACGGGAGGACGAGGCACCGAAACGTTCGGAAGAGGTGGCGCTCTCGGGAGCGGTGAACGCCTATATCCGTAAAATTACCGGGAATCGGGAGGCAAGGCCGGACTTCAACGGCTTCTACGAGTTCGTGGACGGTGACTACCGCCGGATGATAGCGGAAAAGAAGGTACGCGAGAAGGATTTCGACATCGACGGTTTCCTGAACGTGCTGGAGCCTTTCTACAAGGGTGGCGACTACGACTTCCTGCTGAACTCCGACAGGGAACTGGACCTGACAAACAGGCGGTTCATCGTGTTCGAGCTGGACAACATCAGCGGCAACAAGGTGCTGCTGCCTGTGGTGACGCTGATCATCATGGAGACCTTCATCGCCAAGATGCGCCGTCTGAAAGGAATCCGCAAGGTAATATTGATAGAGGAGTGTTGGAAAGCCCTTATGTCCGCCAACATGAGCGGCTATATCCAATATTTGTTCAAGACCGTCCGGAAATATTTCGGTGAGGCCGTTGTGGTGACCCAGGAGGTGGACGACATCATCAGCTCCCCGATTGTGAAGGAGGCCATCATCAACAACTCCGACTGCAAGATCCTTCTGGACCAGCGGAAATACATGAACAAGTTCGAGCATATCCAGCGGCTGCTCGGCCTGACGGAGAAAGAGAAAAGCCAGATACTCTCCATCAACCAGGCGAACCATCCCGGACGTTTTTACCGTGAAGTCTGGATAGGGCTTGGCGGCACCCGTTCGGCGGTCTATGCTACGGAAGTGAGCGCGGAAGAGTATTTCACGTTCACGACGGAAGAGTCCGAGAAACTGGAAGTGCAACGGCTTGCCGAGGAGCTGGACGGCAACCTGGAACTTGCCATCCGCCGGATGGCAGAGAGAAAACGAGAGGAACAAAGACAAGTATCAACCCCAAAAAGAGAACAATGAGAAACAAATCCCTTATGAGACTGGCGGTGTGCCTGATCGGTATGGCCGCCATGGTATTACAAGGCTGCTCGGAGAGCGGCACCGACCGTGACAAGCTCTGCGGCTCGTGGAGCAGCGTGGAAGGCAAGCCGGACGTGCTGGTATATAAGGAAGGGGAAGCCTACAAGGTGACGGTGTTCGCCCGCAGCGGAAAGATGCGCCGTCTCAGGCCTCAGACCTACCTGCTGGTTGAGGAGAACGGGAACCTGTTCATCAACACGGGGCACCGCATCGACATCTCCTACAACGAGGCCGCCGACGTGCTGACCTTCTCCCCGAACGGTGACTATGTGCGGAAGGAGGAACGCCCATGAAAGCGAAGTCACTCCTGATCGGAACGGTACTCGCCCTGTGCGGCACCGGCGCCAATGCCCAGTGGGTGGTGACCGATCCCGGCAACCTTGCCCAAAGCATCATCAACATGTCGGACAACATCGCCCATACCTCGAAAACGGCGGTCAATACGGCCGACAGCTTTGCGGAGACGGTGAAGATTTACGAGCAGGCCAAGAAGTATTACGACCAGTTAAAGGCGGTGAACGACCTGATACAGGACGCCCGCAAGGTGCGCGACATCATCCTGATGGTGGGCGACGTGTCCGACATCTATGTAACGAACTTCGGCAAGATGATGAACGACGGGAACTTCTCGCCCCGCGAGCTGGACGCCATCGCCTTCGGCTACACCCGCCTGCTGGAGGAGAGCAACGGCGTGCTGCAGGATCTCAGGCAGGTCATCAACGTGAGCACGCTCTCCATGACCGACAAGGACCGCATGGACGTGGTGGACCGCTGCTACTATGAGATGCGCCGCTACCGCAACCTGGTGAGCTATTACACGAACAAGAACATCGCCGTGAGCTATCTCCGTGCCAGAAAGAAGAACGACCTGGACCGGGTGATGCGGCTTTACGGGAATGAAACCTCCAAATACTGGTAGCCATGATGCCGTTGTCGATAGATTTTGCCAACCTGCATACCATACTGGCGACCCTGTATGACGATATGCTGCCCCTTTGCAAGGACATGATGGACGTGGGAAAGGGACTTGCCGGGCTGGGTGCCCTGTTCTATGTCGCCGTCCGCGTGTGGCAGTCGATGGCCCGTGCCGAACCGATAGATGTCTATCCCCTGCTGCGTCCCTTCGCCATCGGCATCTGCATCCTGCTTTTCCCCACGCTGGTGCTCGGCACGCTGAACACCGTGCTCAGCCCGATAGTACAGGGTACGCACAAGATGCTTGAGGGGCAGACGCTGGATATGGAACAGTACAGGGCGCAGAAGGAGGAACTGGAAAGGGAGGCCATGCTGCGCAATCCCGAAACCGCCTACCTGGTGAGCGACGAGGAATTCGACCGTCAGCTGGACGAGCTGGGCTGGTCAACCATAGATACCGCCTCCCGCCTGGGCATGTACGTGGAGGTGGGGATGTACAATCTGGAGAAGAAAATCCGTGACGCCTTCCGCAGCCTGCTGGAACTGATATTCGCGGCGGCATCGCTGCTGATAGATACCGTGAGGACCTTTTTCCTTGTCGTGCTCTCCATTCTGGGACCGGTGGCGTTCGCCTTCAGCGTATGGGACGGTTTCCAGTCCACGCTCGGGCAGTGGTTCACGAGGTACATATCCGTCTACCTTTGGCTTCCGGTCAGCGACCTGTTCAGCACCCTGCTCGCCAAGCTCCAGGTGCTGATGCTCCAAAATGACATTCTGGAATTACAGAACAACCCCGACTACTCGATAGACAACTCAAATAGCGTCTATATCATATTCATGCTGATAGGGATTATCGGGTACTTCACCGTCCCGACGGTGGCGGGCTGGATCGTACAGGCGGGCGGAGCCGGAAACTTCAGCCGTAACCTGAACCGCACGGCCACGAAAGCGGGCAGTTTCGCTGCCGGGACGGGCGGTGCCGTACTGGGGAATATCGGGGGAAGGCTGCGGGGCAAATAGGCTCTATGGCAACCCGTTTCCGTGAGTCGGCAACTTGGATTACCGGGTTGGCGACTTGTCGGAAGGAGCCGCCCGGTCATACCGGAAACATTTATTTATTCATTCAAACCAATCATTCGCTAAATGGAATTCAAGTCATTGACCAACATTGAGAGCAGCTTCAGGCGTATCCGGTTGATGCTGGCTGTCTTTACCGGCTGCTGTGCGCTCATTACCGGCTATGCGTTGTGGAGCTCGTACCGTTTCGCCGAGAAGCAACGGGAAAAGATCTATGTGCTGGATAAGGGCAAGTCGCTGATGCTCGCCCTCTCGCAGGATCTTTCACAGAACCGCCCCGCCGAGGCGCGGGAACACGTCCGGCGTTTTCACGAGCTGTTCTTCTCGCTCTCTCCGCAGAAGGACGCGATCGAACACAATATAGGCCGTGCCCTGCAGCTGGCGGACAAGAGCGCCTATCACTACTATGTGGACTTTGCCGAAAAGGGATATTACAACCGGCTGATTTCGGGCAACATCAACCAGGTGGTACACGTGGACAGCGTGGTGTGCGACTTTGCCGCCTATCCCTACAAGGCGCGTACATACGCCCGGCAGCTGATCATCCGTGAGAGCAACGTGACCGAGCGAAGCCTTGTCACCTCCTGTTCGCTCCAGAATACGGGGCGTTCGGACGACAATCCCAACGGGTTCATCATCGAGCAGTTCACCATACTGGAGAACAGGGATATAAGGAGTGTGGAACGATGAGAGGGAAACCTGCCGTCTTAAAACGTGCGGACAGCCGTATCCGGCTGTTCTGCCGCCGGCTGACCGGGAAGCAGCGCATTGTCTTGACAAGTGTCGTCTCGCTTCTGTTCACGGCAGCCTGTCTGTACTCGGTTGTCTCTTCCGTGTCCCGTTTGGGGGAACGGAAGGGCGACATGAAAACCGGGCATATCCGGCCCGTCATGTTACGGCCGGAAACAACAACCATTCATTCAAACATCCAGAAACATGAAAATGGACTTTCAGAAAATCAGGGAACGGCTGGGGCTGTCGAGTGACAAGCCGCTGACTCCCGAAGAGAAGCGCCGACGCGCGAGGTATATTGTCTATCCGTTCTTCTGCCTGCTGTGCGCCGGATTCCTCCTGCTGGTATTCAGCCCGTCGGAAAAGGACAAGGCGGAAAAGGAAAAGGGCAAGGGATTCAACGTGGAGATGCCCTCGCCGAAAGATTCGGAAATGGAGGGCGACAAGGTAAGCGCCTACGAGCAGGAAGCACTGGCTAAAAAGGAAAAATGGCGCAGGGGAACCTTCCAGGAGATGTCCGAGCTGCTCAACAAGGACAGTCAGGATACTGCCGGCCTTACCGCAGGAAAAGCCAACACGGAACTTCCGCCGGAACCGGAAACGGGGAAATCCCCCGGCTTTGTCCATTCCTCTGCGGAAGCCTACCGGAATATGAACCGTTCGCTGGGTGCTGTATATACCCGGAATGAAAACCAACAAAATGCCGATCTGCTCCGCCGTATAGAGGAACTGGAAAAAGAAAAGAGACCGGCGGAAGGACAGCCGGAAGGACAGACCCTGGAAGAAAAGATGGCACTGCTGGAAAAGTCTTACGAGCTGGCCGCCCGGTACAACGGGAAGCAGCCGGATGCCCCGGCTGCCGTGAATGGCCGGAGCGACCGGAAAGACAGGACAGCCGTCCGCCCGGTGAAACAGGTACGGAATCAGGTGGTGTCATCGCTTGCACAACCTATGGACAATGAGGATTTCATCGCCGAATTTGCGGGAGAGAGGAATACCGGTTTCCACACCCCTATAGGCAGGACACTCCCTTCCGGCAGGAATACCATCGCCGCCTGTGTACACGGTACGCAGACCGTATCGGACGGGCAGGTGTTGCGCATCCGGTTGCTGGAGCCGATGGCGGTGGACGACCGGCTCATTCCCCAAGGGACGGTATTGACCGGCGGTACACGCATCCAGGGGGAGCGGATGGACATCCTTGTAGAGACGGTGGAATACAAGGGCACGCTGTTTCCGGTGGAACTGGAGGTATATGATGCCGACGGACAGCAGGGAATCCTCGTGCCGAACTCGATGGAGTATGATGCGGCGCGTGAGATAGCCGCGGGTATGGGCACCTCAATGGGGAGCAGCATCAACATCTCGACGGATGCCGGGGCGCAGATTGCCTCGGACGTGGGCAAGGGGGTAATACAGGGCGTGTCGCAATATGTGGAAAAGAAAATGCGTGCGGTGAAAATCACCCTGAAAGCCGGACACCGGCTGTTGCTGCACTCTCCCGAAAAATGAAAAGAGAAAAGAAACCAACCATTTATTCACCAACCAATCAAGAACGCACATGAAGAAGATTCTGATGATTTTTACCCTGATTATGGGCGCAGTGGCTGCATACGCGCAGCAAGGCAGCGGGGATTATTACGAGGGATTGAGCCGCAAGATCGGCTTCAGCCAAATGATTCCCCCGCATGGTCTGGAAATCACGTATGACAAGACCGTACATATAATTTTCCCCTCTCCCGTAAGATACGTGGATTTGGGTTCCCCCAACCTGATAGCGGGCAAGGCGGACGGTGCGGAAAACGTCATCCGTGTGAAGGCGACCCGGAAACATTTCCGCAGTGAAACCAATATGAGCGTGATAACCGAGGACGGCAACTTTTACACATTCAACGTCAAGTATGCCGACGAGCCGTTGCTGCTGAACGTGGAGATGTGCGACTTCATCCATGACGGGGAGTCGGTTAACCGTCCGAACAATGCGATGGAAATCTACTTGCAGGAACTCGCCGGGGAGTCGCCCCGTCTGGTACGGCTGATCATGAAATCCGTGTATGGGCAGGACAAACGCAAGGTCAAGCACATCGGCAGCAAGCGGTTCGGGGTTCAATACCTGCTCAAGGGGCTTTACGCACACGGCGAGCTGCTCTATTTCCATACCGAGGTGAAGAACGCCACGCACGTGCCTTTCGATGTGGACTTCGTAACTTTCAAGATTGTAGACAAGAAAATCGTGAAGCGTACCGCCATGCAGGAGCAGGTCATCTATCCGCTGCGTGCCTTCAACTATGTGACCCGTGTGGACGGGAAGAAGAACGAGCGGACGGTGTTCGCCCTGCCCAAGTTCACCATCCCCGACGGCAAGAAGCTGGTCGTGGAGATGTACGAGAAACAGGGTGGCCGCCATCAGTCGTTTGAGGTGGAGAACGAAGACCTTGTACGTGCCGGGACTGTCAATGAACTGAAAGTAAGATGAGTGCCATGAAAAGAAACTTCATCTTCATTATCCTCCTGCTTGCCCTCTTTACGGGGCAGGCGGAAGCCCAGCGCCGGCTGCCGGGGATGAAATCCGTCCGCTTTACCGCTGAAATGGCCGACGGCTTTTACAGCCGGGCAGACCGCCATGATGCGGGCTACGCCTTTTCGCTGGCTGTTGCCACTTACACAAAGAAAGGGAACCAGTGGGTGTTTGGCTGTGAGATGCTACAACGTAATAACCCTTACCGGAACACATATGTCCCACTGTCGCAATATACAGGGGAAGGCGGTTATTATCATACAATCCTTTCCACATCCGGCAAGTCTTTCTTTCTGAACCTCGGCGCTTCCGCCTTGCTGGGCTACGAGGCCGTGAACAACGGAAACCGCCTGTTGGATGACGGAGCTTCCTTGCGCAAGTATGAGTCCTTCATCTATGGGGGTGCGGTAACGCTGGAGGCGGAAGGATACCTGTCGGACAGCATAGCCCTGCTGCTATGTCTGCGTGAACGTTTTGTATGGGGCGGCGCTTCCGGCCGCTGCCATTTCCAGTATGGAGCCGGAGTCAAATACATTTTCTAACCTTAAAAAGAACATATACCCATGAAAAGAAGAATCCTTGATTTTATGATGACAGTCTGTTGCATGGTATTTTCCTTTCTTGCCCTTGTCGCCTGTGACAATGAGCTGGATATCAGACAAGAATACCCGTTCACGGTGGAGTCCATGCCGGTGGCGGACGAAATCGTAAACGGTGAGACGGTGGAAATCCGTCTGGAAATCAAGCCGGAAGGAAACTTTTCCGGAACTGTCTATACGCTGAGGTATTTCCAGCCCGACGGAAAGGGCAGTCTGAAGATGGAGGACGGAACGGTACTGAAACCCAATGACCGTTATTTGCTGAACGAATGGAAATTCCGTCTTTACTATACCTCGCATAGCGGCAAGGAATCACAGACCATAGACCTCTATTTTGAAGACAATTGGGGAAACTTGCAACAGCTGACATATGATTTCAATGGAAAGGATGCGGAGGAGGAAGACAATAATACGGAGGCCGCATGAAAAGAATACCGGTTATTATGATTTTTCTGTCACTTGTTCTGTATGGCAAGGCGGAAAATCCCCCGTCTGACAAGGATAAGGCGGTAGCCTGCATCAAGCGGTGGGAAGGCTGGCACCGGGGGAAAATGCCTTACATCGGTTACGGACACCGCCTGCTCCCCCATGAGAAGCTGACCGAGAACCTGAGTGAGGCACAGGCGGACTCACTTTTGAGATGCGACCTTGAACGGTGCCTGAAGGTATTCCGTA
>OGLQ01000804.1_pt1 | contig 16459 bp, 8 predicted proteins | sample 1572941 | NCBI WGS metagenome assembly OGLQ01 (sample SAMEA2581891, study PRJEB24529) | metagenome | biome: Human gut stool | place: China | collected 2011
TTTCAGCAAAGGGTCTGGGCGGCGCTGCGTGAAATTCCCTATGGCGAAACGCGCAGCTATAAACAGCTCGCCGAGGCCATCGGTCAGCCGAACGCCTGCCGCGCGGCAGGCATGGCAAATCACGCGAACCCCATTCTCATCGCCGTCCCCTGTCACCGCGTCATCTGCGCGGACGGCTCGCTGGGCGGCTACGCCGGCGGCACGGAGATGAAAAAAGCGCTGCTGCGGCTCGAGCAGGCGGGCAGAGCATGACCTGCGGAAGCCGCGGCGGCTGTCCGGATCGCAGCTTGGGCTGCAAACGTCTGAAAGGGGTCATTTCATGATCTACACGGTAACACTCAATCCCGCACTGGATAAAACGGTGGAGATCCCCGGCATGGCGCTCGACACCGTCAACCGCATCACGGAAATGCGCACCGATCCCGGCGGCAAGGGCATCAACGTGAGCAAGGTGATCGCGAAGCTCGGCGGAGAGAGCTGCGCGGCCGGCATCCTCGGCGGCGGGAGCGGAAAAATGCTCGAAAAGCTGCTCGAGGGCGAAAATTTCACCACGCAGTTCCGGTTTGTTGAGGGACAGACCCGCACGAATATCAAAATCATCGACCGCGAGGGGCACACGAACACCGACATCAACGAGCCGGGCCTGACCGTCACGGACGCAGATTTAGATGCGCTGCTGCACGACCTTCTGGCGGAGCTCCGGCCGGGTGACATCGTCGTTCTCGCCGGAAGCCTGCCGAAGGGCGCGCCGCAGGACACCTACCGCACCTGGACGGCCGCGTGCAAAAAGGCGGGCGCACGGGTGTTCCTCGATGCGGACGGCGCTTTACTGGCGGAAGGATTAAAGGCCGCGCCCTACCTCATCAAGCCGAACGACGACGAGCTGTCGCGTCTGGCCGGGAAAAAGCTCGAGACCCTCGAAGAACTGACCGCCGAGGGCAGAAGGCTGCTCGAGCGCGGCATTGAACGGGTCGTGATCTCGCTCGGCGGCCGCGGTGCGCTCTATCTGCGAAAGGGCAGCACGATTTACGCCGAGGGCCTCAAGGTTCCGGTCGGCAGTACGGTCGGCGCAGGCGACAGCGTGGTCGCGGCGCTCGCGTATGCCGAGGCGCAGGGACTGAGCGAGGAGGAGGCCGTCCGCCTCTCGACCGCCGCCGGCGCGGCGAACGTCATGTGCAGCGGCACGCAGGCCGCCGAACGCGAGGCCGTCGAGGCGCTGCTCCCGAAGGTGCGCTTTTCTCGTCTGCGGCCGTGAGCGCAGGCGGCGCGGCGTCAAGATGCCGGAAAGGGAAACCCGGCGCACCGGAAAAGCGGTAAAGTTATAAAGTCACAGCGTTTCAAAGTTATAACGTTTCATGCGATCTATCCCGGCGGAACAGGACGTTTTCCGCCGGGATTTTCGCGTTCTGCGAACCGATATGCGAAGTAAAGTTGCAACGTTTTAACGTTATAACGTTACAGCTTTGCGTCGCCCGGCGAAAAAAAGATTGACAGCCGGAGAAAATGCAGTATATTCTTATCTCAGAAAAATACCGCACAGACAGAAAAAGGAAAGGGAGATTTCGGTATGTCGGAGCTGTCGAGCATCAAAAGTCAGGCGCTGACCGAACGGATTGAGGAGCGTTTGTTTGCGTACATTCTGGACAACCATCTGAAGGTCGGGGCGAAGCTGCCGAACGAGCATGAGCTGGCGGCGCATTTCGAGGTCAGCCGCGGCACCGTCCGCGAGGCGGTCAAGCTGCTCGTCTCGCGCGGCGTTCTGCGCGTCAAGCACGGCTCGGGCACCTACGTCGCGTCCCTGTTCCCGCTCCACGCCAATCCGCTGGGTCTGGACGCGGTCGAGGACAAGCTGCAGCTCGCGCTCGATCTGACCGACGTGCGGCTCATGCTCGAGCCGACGATCGCGGCGCTTGCGGCGCAGAACCGCACGGACGAGGAGGTCGAGCAGCTGGCCGAATACTGCGACGCGGTACGCGAAAAGATCGAGGCCGGAGAAGACTACCTCATCGAGGATATGCGCTTTCACTGGTACCTCGCGAAATGCTCGCACAACATGGTCGTCGAGCCGCTGATGCCGATCATCGACGCGGCCGTGATCTCGATCGCCAACATCACGCGCAAGGAGCTGCTCACCATGACCATCGACACGCACAAGGAGATACTGGACGCCGTGCGTGACCGCGACCCGCAGGCCGCCCGCAGCGCCATGTCCGTGCATCTCGACACGAACCGCATCTTCATCCGCCAGACGAAAACGGCGCGGTGAGACTGTCGCGAAACTATCGTTTCGCCGACAATCTGTGTTTTGACTTCGCAAAACACGGACGTCCGAAAGTTCCCATGCGGAAACTTTCTCCCTCTGGGAGTATAAAAACCGAGGTACACGCCCCCGGTTTTTATGCAATCACTCCGTGATTGCTGTTGCATACGCGCTGACGCGCGGCTGCTGTGTTTTGTAAAACAGGCTTTATCGACAGATTGAAGCGCCTGCAATGCAGGCGCTTTTTTTTGCGCGCCGCCTGAAGTGGTCCGATGTTTTTTTCTCGCTTTTTCTTATTTCCCGCGCATTTCCCGCAAAAATGCGCAAGCTGTTTACGTAATTTGATGGTTTTGCACGATTTTATAAAAAAATTTTATTGCAAAAGTAGAAAGCATTTTGGACAACTTGAAACACATCTTTTCAAAAATTATAATGCTGAGTATAGAGACCTGCTCCGGAACAGCCGGCGTTTCCGGGGGTCAGCATAGAAAATTTTCGGGTGAAAAGATATTACAGGAGGAATGCGTTATGTTACGCAGCGAACATATTCTGAAGGGCCTGGGCAACCAGTATTACCGTGCAACCTACAAATCCATGGGCTTTACCACCGAGGATCTCAAGCGTCCGCTCATCGGCATCGCGAACGCCTGGAGCGAGTGCGTGCCCGGCCACTACAACCTGCGTCAGGTCGCGCAGCGCGTCAAGGACGGCATTTACCGCGCAGGCGGCACGCCCATCGAGTTCGGCGTCATCGGCGGCTGCGACGGCATGGGTCAGGGTCACGACGGCATGCACTTCATCATGCCCTCGCGCGAGCTGATCGCCAATTCCATCGAGTCCATGGCGCAGATCAACCTGTTCGACGGCCTCGTCCTGCTCGGATCGTGCGACAAGATCGTTCCGGGCATGCTGATGGCGGCGGCCCGTCTGGACATCCCGTGCATCTTCCTGCCGGGCGGCCCGATGGAGGGCGGCGTCGAGTTCGACGGCCGTCAGGCCGACCAGACCTCTGCCACCGAGGCTTATGGTATGCTTTCCGCCGGAAAGATCACGGAGGCGGAGTATGTGGCTCTGGAGGATACCGCCTGCCCGGGCTGCGGCTCGTGCTCCTACCTCGGCACCGCGAACACCATGTGCGCCCTCGCGGAAGCGCTCGGCATGACCCTGCCGGACGGCGGCACCGCTCCGGCGACCTCCGCGGTTCGCATGATGAAGGCCGAGGAGACCGGCGTCAAGATCATGGAGCTGGTCGAGAAGAACATCACCGCCCGCCAGATCATCACCGACAGCTCCATCCGCAACGCCATCAAGGCATGTCTGGCCATGAGCGGCTCGACCAACGCCGTCATGCACCTGACCGCCATCGCCTACGAGGCTGAGCTCGGCATCAAGGTGCTCGACGAGTTCGACAGCCTGTCCGACACCACGCCGCAGCTGGCGCGCATGAACCCGTCCTGCAAGTACAGCATCGTGGACTTCTACAAGGACGGCGGCGTTCCGCGTCTGATGGAGAACCTGCGCTCCATGCTCGAGACCGACGTCATGACCGTCACCGCGCACACCCTCGCGGAGAATATCGACAGCCATAAGTACCTGTACCCGGCGACCGGTCTGGTCAACCACACGCTCGATGACCCGTTCGGCTACACCGGCGGCGTCGCTGTCCTGCGCGGCAACCTCGCGCCCGACACCGGCATCACCAAGCCCGGCGCGTTCGACAAGAGCCTGCATCACTTCAAGGGCGAGGCCATCTGCTTCGACTCCGAGGAGGCCGCAGAGGAGGCTATCCTCGCCGGCAAGATCCATGACGGCCACGTCGTCGTTATCCGCTACGAAGGCCCGAAGGGCGGCCCCGGCATGCGCGAGATGTTCAAGGCCATGAAGTACCTGTACGGCCGCGGCCTCGCCAAGACCACCGCGCTCATCACCGACGGCCGCTTCTCCGGCACGAACAACGGCTGCTTCGTCGGCCATATCTCCCCCGAGGCGGCAGAGGGCGGCCCGATCGCCATCGTCCATGACGGCGACACCATCGAGATCGACGTCGATAACAAGCAGCTCAACCTGCTCGTGCCCGACGAGGAGATCGAGGCGCGCCTCAAGCAGTGGAAGCGCCCCGAGCCCAAGTTCAAGAAGGGCTGGCTCGGCCTGTACTGCAAGCTCGCGGCCTCCGGCTCTGAGGGCGGCGTCATGAAGTTCGATCACCTGTAAGCCGACGGAAAGGGGAATTTCACTATGGATGGAGTAACCGTATCCGTTCTGGGCGCTCTGGCCGCGCTCGTCGTGGCCATCGTACTCATTCTGAAAAAGGTCCAGCCGACCTACGCCATGCTGATCGGCGCGGTCGCCGGCGGCCTCATCGGCGGCGCCGGTCTGACCGGAACCGTAAACTATATCATCTCGGGCACGCAGGGCATCGTCTCCGCCATCATCCGCATCGTGACCGCCGGCATCCTCGCCGGTGCGCTGATCGAGAGCGGCGCGGCCGAGCGCATCGCGGAAGCGATCATGAACAAGCTGGGCGCGAAGCGCTGCCTGATCGCGATCACGCTCGCGACGTGGGTCCTGACCGCCGTCGGCGTGTTCGGCGACGTCGCGTGCATCACGGTCGCACCGATCGCCCTTCAGATGGCGAAGCGTGCAGGCTATCACAAGATGGGCGTTCTGATGGCGCAGCTCGGCGCGGTCCGCGCGGGCAACGTCATGAGCCCGAACCCGAACGACATCGCGGCGGCTGAGGGCTTCGGCGTGCCGCTGACCTCGATCATCGCGGTCGGCATCATCCCGGCCGTCGTGGCTCTGATCGTCACCTCGCTCCTCGCCTACCATCTGCGCATGCGCGGCACCGAGATCGCGGACAGCGACGTCAACACGATCGACAGCAAGGATCTGCCTCCCCTGTGGGCGGCGCTCGCCGGTCCGTTCGTCACCATCGCCATCCTGGTCCTGCGCCCGATCGCCGGCATCACCATCGACCCCCTGATCGCGCTCCCGGTCGGCGGCATCGTCGGCACCATTGCGATGGGCAAGACCAGGGAAATGGGTCACTATTTCACCGCCGGTCTCGCGAAGATGAGCGGCGTGGCCATGCTGCTGATCGGCACGGGCGCGCTCGCGGGCATCATCTCCAACTCCTCGCTCAAGGACGTTATCATCTCCGGCATTGAAACGCTCGGCCTGCCCGCCTTCATGCTCGCGCCGATCGCCGGCATGATGATGGGCGCGGCGACCGCGTCCGCTACCGCAGGCACGACCCTCGCAAGCCAGATCTTCGGGCCGACCGTAGTCGCGAGCGGCATCGCGCCGCTGGCTGCCGCAGCCATGACCAACGCGAGCGTATTCGTCTTTGACGGTCTGCCGCACGGCTCGTTCTTCCACGTCAGCGCAGGCGGCGTCAACATGGGCATCAGCGAGCGACTCAAGCTGCTCGGCTACGAGGCCATCAACGGCTTCGCCATGCTGGCCGTCAGCACCCTCGTGTTCGGCGTGTTCCGCGTACTGGGATAAAAGACTGTCGCGAAACTTCACAGGAATAAAAGACGAGACCGCTTTTAAGCGGTCTCGTTTTCGTCTGTCGGAAAAAGGAGCGGCTTTCGCCGCTCCTTTGCATTTTCTGCGCATTTCTGGTTGTTTTCTGCTTAGTTTACTTCTTACATCTGTAAATCAGGGTCACGATCTGCGCTCTCGTGCAGTTATCGTCCGGGGCGAACGCGGTCTCGCTCACGCCTTTCGCAACATCGTTTTCGACCGCCCAGAGCACTGCATTATAGTAGTACGCAGCCGCGGGAACGTCAGCGAACGGGTTTTCGCCGCCGGATGCCGGGGACTGCTGCGCGCGCCACAGGAAGGTGACGATCTGCGCACGAGTGCAGCTGGTGTCTGGAGCGAATGCGGTCTCGCTCACGCCCTTCGCGACGCCGTTTTCGACCGCCCACGCGACTGCTTTCGCGTAATAAGCGTCCGCCGGGACATCGGCAAAGCTGCTCAGCGTTTTCGGCTCGGGCGAGCCTGCCGCACGCCACAGGAAGGTGACAGCCTGCGCACGGGTGCAGCCGGCGTTCGGGGCAAACAGCGTATCGCTCGTGCCGCCGGTCACGCCCTCCTGCGCCGCCCACAGCACTGCGTCATAGTAGTAATCCTCCGCGTGCACATCGGTGAAGAAGTTGAGCATGGTGTTGTCGTCCATAAAGACCGCTTTCACCGTGATCTTGCCCGCAGGCATGACGAAGGTGTACCTGCCGCCGCCCTTGTCGGTCAGCGCGAGCGCCTTGCCGTCCTTGTCCAGCACGGTCAGGCTCTCGAGGGTGTAGCCCTTGTCGGGGGTCACGGTGATGGTCACAGTGTCGCCCTTGGAGGCAGACTCGGGAGAGACGGTCACGGTGCCGTGCTTTACATCATCTACAGATACCGAATAGCCAGGTGCGGAGACGCTTCCGCCGCCTCCTCCACCACCACCGCCGCCGCCGGAGGAACCGCCGCCGGAGGTAGAGTCTGTGATGCGGATGCTGATCTTCTTTTCAGCGATCACACTGGTATCTGCGTTGACTGCGGCGCAGATCAGAGTCATCGTGCCCTCCTGATCACCGAAGCTGAGGGTATTTCCGCTGATCACGGCGTGGGTATCATTCTTTTCCAGCGTCCAGCGTACCGAAGCCGGGTAGGCCGCCAGCTCTTCCGCAGTAAAGGCCGTGCCGAACTGGTCGAGCGTCGTGACCTTGACCGCAGACAGGTCGAGCGCGGCATTTTTCCGGACGGACGAGGGGACGCCGTCTGCGGTGATCGCGGTCAGCCGTCTCGGGGCCGTGACCGTCAGGGTGATATGGTTGCTTTCGATGTCGCCGGAACGGGCATAGATCTCGGTCGAGTCCTCCTTCAGCGCCTTGAGCGTTCCGTTTTCGAGCGAAACCACATCCGGTCTGGAGCTGACCCATTCAAAGCTGCCGCCGGTCATCTCTCGGCCGTACTGGTCGAAGCCGGTGGCGGTGAACTGCTCCGCGAGGACCGCGTTCTCATCCAGCCGCAGGACAAAGCCGTCCTTCCTGTCGGCGCGGATGGTCTTGAGGACGGGCTGCTGCTCGGCCTTGACAACGACATTCTTCGCCGTCTTTCCGGCAGAAGCCGAGGAGGCTTCCAGAATTACGTCCGCATAGGACGCCTCCGGGACGCTGCCGGCCGCAACGAGCAGCGTCCCGTTTTCGATCACGGCGTCGGTCTGGTTGGCGGCCGCGAGCGTCCACTCGATGTCGGACGGGACCGCGCAGGGATTGCCGTGCTGGTCGCGCGCGAGCAGCGGGATGCGGGACAGGTCATAGGACGTGCCCTCGACAGCCGCAGGAGCGCCGCCGTTGTAGTACAGCTCGTTCAGATACGGCTTCGCCGTCACCTGTACGGCCAGCGGCTGCGTCGTTTTGTAAACCGGCTCGCCGTTCTCGTCCTGTCCGATCGGGTAATACAGGGTAACGGTATCCGTGCCGACGACAAGGCCGGTGAGCGTGCTGCCGCTGATTGCGGCATAGCCCTTGTCCGTGGCGAGCCGCCACTCGAACAGCCTTTCGTCGAGCGTCATGTCCTCGCCGTACTGATCCTTGGCCTCCACGTCGAGCGTGCTCAGGTCGAAGGTGTTCGCCGTATCATCATTATAGATGAGATCGGGGATCGTGCCGTTCACGGTCAGCGTCTCGAGCTGCCGCTCGGGCAGTACCTGAAGCGGCACGCGGTTGGACTCGGTGTCGTTCACGATGGCGTAGATCTGATAATTGCCCGGCTGGGTAAATTCGATGTCGCCCGTGGTTTCGTCGATGGTCAGGCCGTCGTTGTCCTCCACGCTCCATTTGACTCTGCCAGTCACGTCGAAGTCCTTATCGTTCTCGTCCTTGGCGGTCACGGTCAGACCCGAAACGTCGGCGGTGTTGCTGCCGTCGTTGAAGTAGAACGGCTCAAAGCTGCCGGTTACGGTGACAGAGGACAGCGCAACAGGCAGGATGGTCAGCGCGACCAGCTCGCTGTTGAAGTCAGCCGTGGTCTCGATCGAAGCCTTGGGCTGATAGCGCAGGAACAGCGGCTTTCCGTCATTCGGCTTCCGCGCCTCAAGGACGGGGTAGCCGTTGCGGTTTGTCGTGACCTCGGCATACTCCGAAGCGTCGTTCAAACCTTCGTCCACGACCGTCCATTCGCCGCTCAGGCGCGGATTGAAGCCGTACCAGTCGACGTCAAACTCGTTTTTCGCCTCGACCTTGATGCTGTCCAGACGCAGGCTCTGCTGCTCGTACAGCGAGACCTGTTCGGTATCGGGTACGAGACGGTCGAGCGCATAGATCGGGTACACCTTCTGCGGGGTAATGACGGTGTTCTTAGATGTATAGTGGAACGAACCGAAGTACGGCGCGACCGGCTGACCGGAGCGCAGCTGATCGGCGGCCGTCTTGAATCCGCCCTGATACAGGGTGTTCATATCCAGACCGTCGGGGTCGTAGCCGGTGACATCCCGGTTCTGGATGCGGGCATCCAGATCCTCGATCGCGCTGAGGCCGTTCCGGCCGAAGGTGTACTTCTTGAAATCCCGGCCCTTCCAGCTGTCCACCGAGGTACCATTATTCTTGGTTCGATGATAGCCGGTAACCGAGAGGAGCATGGTCTTATACTTGATGCGCACTGCACCGGTATAAGGAATGGTCGTTTGCAGGTCGGTCACATCGACATTGATGTCGAGACCCGTATGCGCCGGCAGCGGTACGGAGATGGTATCCGTAATGGACTGCGCGTAGGACTCCTCCTTGCTGCTCTCGTAGGTCTTTTCCATGCCGTAGGAGTAGGAAAAGCTCTGCTCGACCTTGGCGGTGGGCGAAAGCGCAGCCAGAACGGGAACGCTGAATTCGACGCCTACCGTGGTCTCCTCGGTCCAGTTCTGCGAATAGGTATTGGAGACCGTGGTCGAGGTCGTGGTGCTCTTTTCATAGGTATAGCTCTTCTCGACCGTGTTTTCGAAGTCGTTGCGGTTTTCCGCCGTCACCTTGTAGCTGTCCGAGCTGCCGCCCAGATTAAACTGGTAGCCCTTCTTCTCGAGCGACGCCGTTGTATCGTTCGCCTCGATGGAAGGCGTTTCAAACCGGTCCGCAATGCCCTGAATTTCGAAGTCGTAGAACGCCTGCACATAGTAGCCGTAGCCGGTACTTACATAAGAGTGATGGTCATCGCGTTCCCTCTCCGCTCTGGTAGAGACATAATAAACCGGGGTTTCTTCTTCCGGCAGGCTGTTCAAAACACCCGAGCCGCTCAAAATCGCACTCTGGTCAACAACGCTGCTGACAGCATCCCGCAGACCCTTGGCTGTATACTGTACCTTCGCATAATCTGCCGCCGTCAGAGCGGTATACGGCTCATGATAGCCGTGTTCATTGTTGTCGTTATAGTATGTTTTTGGCAGGACATTGTTCGCAATAGCTGCCCACTTCTCCGCAAATTCGGGATTCCGGATCATCTCCTGCAAAATCTGCTCCTGTGTGCCCGGCAGGTTGTAGGTGTCCGAGGCATCAAAGATCTCCCAGTCGTTCTCCGCCGTCACCGCCGCCCCTGCTGTCGGGGGCAGCAGACCGAAGCACACCGACAGCGCCAGAACTGCGCTTAGTCCCCGCCGCCGTATCGTTCGCTTTTTACTCATACTGTTTTCCTCCTTTTCTGTGGTGTTCCTGCTCCGCCATGGACAGAAGCTCGTCGTGGCTCAGCTCTACGTCGCAGAAGCGGACAAAAATGCCGTTCGTCACCGCGCTGTTCCAGATCTGCGGGTCGGCAAGAGACCGGAATCGGAACTTGTCCAGATACGGCTCCATGTCCAGCAGGAGCCTGCTCCCGGAGACGAAATCGACCTGAAGCACATGACCGCCGAGCGGACGGACGGCCTCGATGTATTTCCGCTCCATCTGCCCTCCCCTCCTTTCTCAGAATGCAGATAAAAAGGTTCCACCGTATCTGTAGGATACAGCGGAACCTGAAAAATAACCATTAACAACTTGTTAGTTTGTGCGCCGCGCGCGGAACAGGGAAAACGGATGCGGGAGAGCCGCCGTGCAGAAAAATACACTTTCTGCGGCTTTTCTGCATCGTTTCCTTCCAGTTTATTCCCTGAATACGCTCCGCTCCGGTGCTATAATTGGGAAATACACAGTATATTTCATGCTGAGAAAGGAATGATATGGATATGAAAAGACGTATTTTATCCTGTTTTCTGGCATTCTGCATGATCTTCGCCCTGCTTCCGGCACCGGCGCAGGCGGCAGGGAACGCAGAAAACGCGGCGCCGACCGTCACGGCCACCGTGCAGCACGCGAAGACCGGACAGATCACCGCGCAGATCGAGGCTTACATGACCGATCCGGCCAACAAGACCCGGACGGTCAAGCCCTGCGACATCATTTTTCTGATCGAGCAGTCAAAATTCATGAATACGCAGAACGGCTCGGCTAATTCTGGCGACGAGCGCGCGGAAATCCTGGGCGCCATAGAACGCCTGCTGGACGGGATGCCGAAGCCGACCACCGGCGGCGAGCACCGCATTGCGATCGCGGGCTACGGCCGCATCAACAACCCCGGCATCGGCGACAGCTATGATGCCGCGCTCTACCCCGGCACGCTGCCGAGCAGTAATGAGAGCCTGAACACCGGCTATTATACCAAAGACGGCTTTCATTCGAAGAAATACTGGACGGAATGCGACAGTCAAGATGAAGCGTCCCTGCCGAAGCTGCCGTCGGGCTATCTGCCAGATCCAGATCCAGATGGTAAAGATGGCTATGACGATGTGTTCCTGTCGGTCAGCGACGCCAAGCAGATCATCGACGCCGGTGAAATGGTGCCGTGGTACGCCGGTGCGGCGCGCATGGACGCCGGTCTGACCATCACGGAGCAGCTTGCCGAGATCGCCAAGGAGCACAAGGCAGCCGGTGAGGAGCGAAATCTGATCGTCTGCATCGCCGCCAGCTCGCTCCCCTACCAGAACAACGGCACTTATCAGCAGCTGCGCCCGAAGGCGGCGATCGCGGCGGCGAACACGCTCAAGGAAACCTATGGCGCGACCATTTTCGGTCTGGGCGATTTCAACAAGCTGAACCTGGGAAACAGTGAGTCTCTGAACGACGCCGACAAGCAGCGGGACTTCTTCAACTCCACCATGGCGGACATCTGCGGCAATGCGTCTACAAGCGGCGCGGACTATTTCAAGGGACTCAGTCAGGTGCACGACATCGACGAGGCGCTCAACGAGCTGATGACCAAAATCGACGCCAATGTCGGCGAGGGCGCAGCCGAGAAGCTGAGCATTGATGTGGACCACTTCACCGAGAGCGCGGGTGGATACAGCTGGAGCCAGCTGAAGGACGGCCACCATATCCTGTCCGCCGGCAGCATCCGCGAGGTCGCGTCGGTGGATTATTACCGCTTCACCGGCTATGACAGCAGCGGAACGCCGCTGTTCGAGTCGACGCCCTCCCGCCATACCGAACAGAACCTTGCGGACATCGGCGGCGGCAACGCCATCCAGACCTCTCTGAACATTCTGTCGATTCCGCCGCAGGCGAAGGCAGACGAGACGATCAGGGGCGCGAATTACGGCGAGAAGGTCGTCATCACCATCACCGACCCGGTCTGCATCGACTATGCATGGATCGGGCGCTGGAAGCCGGACTTTGTTGCTCCGCCCAAACACGAGCACGCCGCGCGCGGAACGACGCACAAGCCTGCCGCGCCGACGCAGAACGCAGTGGCCGGGAAAAACCTGAACCTGAAATTCGACGGCTGGTACCGCCTGTGGGACGAGACGATCGACAAGGATAAGCCAACGTGGGAATACGGCGGAAAGACCTACGTCAAATACACCGGGACCGTGTTCCCGGCGTTCGGCAGCGACCTCAAGCTGTACGGCCGCTGGCTGCCCGAGATTCAGGTCTCGTTTCACTGGGCCGGCTCGGTCATCCCGGTGGACGGGGACGGCAATAAAATCGCGGCGCCGTCCGCGCTGAGCCTTTCGCTTAACGGAGACGGAACCTGTCACTATCAGGCGACTGCGCCGACGGCGGACGGCTTCGAGTTCGACGGCTGGTACAAAGATTCCGCCTGCACGCAGAAATTCCAAGAGGACGGCGAGGATCTGACCGCAAACACCGACCTTTACGGCCGCTGGACGAGGCTCGGCACGAAGATCGTGACCTTCAAGGTGCAGAACGGCACATGGTCGGGCGGCGCAACAGAGGACAAGACCGTTACCGTCGATCTGCGCAACGGCCTCGGAACGCTGTCTAAGAATGCCGTGCCGACGGGTATGACTCCGGACAACGAACACAAGGCTCCCGGCGCGTGGGACAGCCGCCCGAACACGAACACCGACGGCATCAGTGAGACGGGAAACTATGTCTATACCTATACCTTCCCTCAGAAGGACAAATGCACGGTAACTTATCACTGGCTGAGCACGGAGAACCCGGATTCCGCCGCCCTCCCGCCGCAGGAGACAGTGCCCGAGGGTACGACTTATACGGTCGCAACGGTTGACTCAGTAGAGGGCTGGAAGTTCTCGGGCTGGTATGATAAAGCGAACTGGACTGACACCGATGAGACCGTAAAACCAGGAACGTACAGCAGCACAGCTCAAGACATCAACCTCTACGGCAGATGGACACATAAGGGCTGTACCGTAACGTTTCGCGCGGATTATGAAGGGGCCGAACGCGGATACCTGGATGCGAACAAACAGACCGTTGTTCTTACATATACGGTTCCCTACGGCTCTACCCTGCGGAAGGAACGTATAAGCCTGCCGACCCCGGTTCCCGGTGAGGCGACCTACTATTTCTTCAAGGACTGGGATCTGGATAACCTTTTCTATACCGATCCGGATGTTCTGAATATGCCTGTACGCTCCGATCTGATCTTCGTCGCCCAGTGGTGGCCGATCGTGACGTTCGACGCCAACGGCGGCGCATGGAGCAGCGGCGAGACCATCGAGACCATGCACTATGTGAAAATTCAGACGGATACCGATAAGGTTGCGGCGGAAAGTACGCCGGTCAGAAACGGCTATACCTTCCTCGGCTGGTATACGGCGGCCGACGGCGGCGATCGGGCGAATTTTGAAGACACGGTGTACGGCCCCAAAACCCTGTATGCACACTGGGCAAAAAATGCCGCCGTCACGTTCCGCATCGTCAACGGCACATGGTCGGGCGGCGCAGCAGAGGACAAGACCGTATCGGTCGTGCTCTATCCGCAGGCGGACGGCACCGCGAGCGGCACGCTGGACGCAAGCTATGTACCGCAGATCATGCTCCCGGCGCCGGGATACGAAAATATCGCCGGCGGCTGGGAACAGACGCCGAACACCGACCCGAACGGCATTACCGGAGATGTGACCTATGTCTACCGGTTCGGCAGCACCGGCGGCGGCAGCTCTTCCGGCCACTCGACCCGGTACACCCTGCACTATGAGTCGAACGGCGGCACGGCTTACAAGGATGAGCGCTGTTCTTCCGGCACGAAGGTGACGCTCGACAAGACCCCGACCCGCGAGAGCTATACCTTTACCGGCTGGTATGCCGACAAGGCGCTGACGCAGAAGATCACAAGCGTGACGATGAACAGCGACAAGACGGTCTACGCAGGCTGGGAGGCGACCGGCGTGCCGGACAAGCTCAACGGCGACGACCATTTCGCCTATGTCATCGGCTATCCGGACGGAAAGGTGCACCCGGAGGGCAATATCAGCCGCGCGGAAACAGCAACGATCTTCTTCCGCCTGCTCAAATCCGACATCCGCGACGGAAATCTGACCGCCGACAACGATTTTTCCGATGTTTCGGACGGCCAGTGGCACAACAAGGCGGTTTCCACGATGGCGAAGCTCGGTATCGTCAAGGGCCGCCGTGCGGACAGCTTTGACCCCGATGCCTCGATCACCCGTGCGGAGTTTGCGGCGATCTGTGCGCGCTTCAGCACCAAACCGGTCGAGAACAGCGGCAGCTTCTCCGACATTTCCGGTCACTGGGCGGAAAACGAGATCGAGAGAGCGGCGGCGTTCGGCTGGATTTCGGGCTATCCGGACGGCACGTTCCGCCCCGACGCCCGCATCACCCGCGCTGAGGCCATGACCATGATCAACCGCGTGCTCTGCCGTATGCCGCAGAGCGAAAGCGACCTGCTGGACAGCATGGTAACGTGGCCGGACAACAAGCCGTCCGACTGGCACTATCTCGCCGTGCAGGAGGCCACGAACAGCCATGACTTCGACCGTCAGGGCGAGGTCGGCGAAAGCTGGACGAAGCTGACGAGCGTCCCCGACTGGAAGCAGTATCAGTAAAAAAGCTAAAACGACAGACAGGAAATTTAGTACAATAGCGTTAAGCTATTCTGGCTCATTGGGTGTCTCTCTGAGCAAAAAATCCACATCGCACGCTTTTTTTTGTGGGGATGTTTGACGGTTACGAACAAAAACAGGCTGCTTTTCAGCAGCCTGTTTTCGTGTTACGGGAAGTTACGCGTTTTCGTCGTAAACTTCAATGTCACAGTATTGGTGAGCGATCAAACCGCCCGTTCGTGTTACCTTACAGGTAAGAAATGTCCGACCCGGAGCTAATGTTTTGAATGTACAGCAATATTCGCCGCTGTCCGAAATGTGCGGGATTGCTTCGACGATGGATGGGTCATCCACAATCCATTCGACTTTTTCGATGGTATCGTAGTAGGTTATTCCATCCTGCGCAAGCGGATCAGGTTCGGCATAATAGTGGAACATATCGGTGTTATCCAGAACAAGGCAGTTGGTTTGTCCGTCTTCAGTGATTCTAGGATATTCCGGAGTTTCTGTATTTACCGGTAATTGTACTTTGCCTTGAGTGATGGGCGCAATTTCGTATTGGTAAGCATACTCAATGGTTGCCGTATCGGTATAGTTACCCCATTTTGCAGTTAGAGTTGCTGTGCCGTGTTTACCTTCGGTAGCATAACTGATAGCGCCATTTACTGGATCGTAGGTTACTACAGTCGGATCACTGACTGTCCATTCTACCTCATCGTTTGGAATTTGATCTCCGGTAGTAGGATTATAGGCAAATATGTTGCTAACCTGTTCACAATCGTCGATTCCCAAGACTTCGTGATAGGCTACAGCGAAGTTATCTTCAACTGGATCTGGTGTAGTTTCAACCTCGGACGCATCAGATGTTGATGTAGAGGCTGAAGCAGATGCGGATGAATCTGTAGACTTAGACGCAGCTTCCAACTCGGATACTGGTGTCGGCTTATTCATAACCATAACACCTGCAACGATACCGCTGACAACAGCAATCGCCGCCACTGCGATAATGCCCTTATGGGCTACAGCGCCAGCGGCTGTTTTGGCTGTACCTGTCGCTGCAGTTGAACTGGAGGAAACAGTGGCTGTATCAGAAGCAGCAGCACCGCCGGAGCCTGTTGCCGCAGAAACCGCAGACTTTGCAAGCTTCTGCAGTGCCTCTGCAGAAATATGGCAGGCCGATGCGTCCTCGCGGAGAAAATACAGCAGGAACGGCAGAATAGAGATGCTGTAGAGCTTTGTGCCCTTCTTCTCGTAATCTTCCACGCCGATTTTGATCGCTTTGCGCGCATAATTCAAACGGCTTTTTACGGTGTTTTCGGAAACATTCAGTGTTGCCGCGATATCCTTGACGCTCATCTCCTCATAATAGTAGAGCAACACGCATTCGCGCTGCGCGTCCGGCAATGCGTCAATCAAATCCATGATCATGCGGCGGGTTTCGTCGTTGTCGAGAGCTTTTTCCGGTGCTTTCTGCTCGTCGATATCTTCGAACGTATCAAAAAGGCTGTTTCCGTCCTCATCGTCAATCACCTGTACCTCTTTTTTGTGTGGACCGCGATTGAGAGCGTTGCGGCACATATTTGCAGTAATGCCGCCGATCCAGGAATAGAACGCGCCATCATTCTGCAGCTTATCCAGACTGGTCAGCATGGTAATGAGGACTTCCTGCGTAATATCCAGCGCATCTTGCTCACTGCGCAGCATTTTCAGCGCGTAATAGTAGATGCGATCCTGTGTGTCGAGCACCAGCTGCTCCTGTGCGGCCGAATCACCAGTGCGGCAGCGCGACAGGATTTCGCTCATATCTTTTGAGGGCATACAGAGACCTCCTGAAACTTATATGTCCTTGTGACTGCCGATGT
>OGLQ01000816.1_pt1 | contig 16298 bp, 9 predicted proteins | sample 1572941 | NCBI WGS metagenome assembly OGLQ01 (sample SAMEA2581891, study PRJEB24529) | metagenome | biome: Human gut stool | place: China | collected 2011
CGCGCTGCCGCAGGAAATGCTCGAAGAGCTTGACCGCATCTTCCCGGGTCCGGGCGGCGAAGCCCCCGAGGCCTACGCCTGGTAAGGACGTTCTTTCGGCAAATCTTCAGGAAGCCAGGAGGTCGCTTCGTACGATGGTTACGGGGCGGTTTCTTCGTTTGTTTCGACTCCGTTTTCCTCTTCCGTCATTTCCTGCGCCGGATAAAGACTGCGCAGGGTCTTGAGGAACTCTTCCGTGATCGTCTGCTTTTGGCTTGCGGACGACCAGGCGAGCACGACGTCGGTGAGAAAGGCCGGTTGGAAGGGGAGGAAGACAATGTCGTCGTCGGGCGGCACGATGCCGTCGAGACAGAGGGCGTTTCCGCCCGCCCGTACGACGAGCGACGCGTTGTAGAGAAGGTTGTAGGTTCCGACGACGCGAAGCTTGGAGAAGGAGTAATTGAGCCAACCTCCGATGCGGTTTTCCACGCCGCGCTGCTTCGAAACATAGAGCGGCAGGCGCTTGAGGTCTTCCGGCGTGACGAAGGTCTTGCCCGCAAGAATCCCGTCGCGACGGGTGAGCACGCCCCAGCGGTTTTCTCGCGGAAGTCGGATGTACTCGAATCCGTCGAGACGACAGGGCATGTTAAAGACGCCGAACTGCGAGAGTCCCGACCGAAGGTGTTCGGCCGCGGTAAGCGCGTCGGCGCTCACGAAGTGGCATCGCACGCGCGGGTATCGTTCTTGGAAGCGCTGAACGGCTTCGGCGACGATGCCCACGGCGGGCGTTTCGGCGGCGGAAATCCGGAGGTCGCCCGCGAGTCCCTCCGTCGTCATGGCTTCCAATTTCGTTCGGTCGACGAGGGCTAGGATGTCCTGGGCGCGGCGAAAGAGAAAGTGTCCCTTTTCCGTGAGTTCGAGGCTGCGCGTGGTGCGCTCGAAGAGCTTTTGCCCGAGTTCTTCTTCGAGGTCCGCAATTTGACGCGATAGCGTCGGCTGCGTGACGGAGAGCTTCTCCGCGGCGGCGGTGAAGCTCTGTTCCCGGGCGATTTCAACGAAAGATCGAAGTACTTTGAGATCCATGGTGAGGCGTGGGCAACTGTCCAAGAGGTGACGTCGCCGCCCACTGACGGGCGGCATCGACATCATTCTGCCACGATCCCGACGTCCTGCCACGCGGTGAAGCGTCGATCCTGAGCACTGTATACGAGGGCCACACGACGGAGTTCCTTCCCGTGCGGCGTTTCGCCATACCGGCGATCGCGGATTTGTTCGACCGCTTCGGTGAGCAGTTTCTTAACTTGCGAAGTTTCTTTGGCAAATTTCAGTTCGAACACCCAGCGGCGGTCTCCCGCCTCAACTTCCAAATCGCTTCGCTCATGGTCATTGTGTACTTCAACCAACGGGAAGGCCTCAGCGCCCATCATCAGGATCTGCAGGTGGCGGCCGCAATGTGTGGCGTCCGCAATCGGGTAACTCGTATGGTTCAGCGCGTCGAGCATGTCGTTGAGGCAGATGACGACGTTGTCGATGCTTTCAAACGCCAGGATGTCTTCGACCGATCGTTGTCCTTTCTTGAGAGGGAGCTTACCGCCGAACAACTGGTTTGCGTAGATTTTCGCCATCGACACGGTCACTTCGCGATTGGGATAACCCAATATCACGTCGTTGCGGGATCGGATCTCCTTGATCGTGAGGCCCCCAGCTTGCGTGAGAAGAACCGTCAGATCAAAGTCGTCGAACGGCCGCGGGGTTTCCAGGTCGTACAGATGACGCATCCGAAGGTCGGCAAAACTCGTGAGTTCTTCCTGCTCGTGCTTCAAAAGTTGATGGAGCACGGTCGAATAGTCGCTGCCGGCGAACCAGTCGTTTTGAAAGCCGCATTCCGGACAGTCCAGAAAATGGAGCACCGACCAGGGACAGGCAACACGATGCCGAGACGTGTCCTCGAAGCAATAACCGCCGTATTGCCCAAGAAGATTGTCGAGAAGCTGAGCTGTCGTTTGCCCCAACGATTCGGCGGCGCGTTCGAGATGGAACGGAAAATTTCGGAGAATTTCCTCCTTGGTGAAACCTAGGAGCGTCCCGAATTTCGGATCGAGCGATAGGTTTATGCAAGGGTCGAAGTTTGAGAAAATGCTAGTGTCGTAGCACTTTGTGGTTCCCGTGAGAAAGAGGAAACGCAGACATCCGGCTTCCGACTTGAGGGTTGCGAAAAAATCGCTCATGTGTCCGCGAACGGCCTTAAAGAGTTCGACGTCGTTCCAACACGCCGTGAGTGGCGCGTCGTATTCGTCAATCAGAACGACGAGCGATCCTCTTTCGAGCTCACTCATCCAGGCCGAGATCTGAAAGTTCAGATCCATGGAGTCGTCTGTGCGTCGGAATCCGACTTCGGCAAAGGCGGCGAGCAAGATGCCGCTGAAGGTCTCTCGAAATTCCTCTTCGTCGGCAAATTGCTTGCAATCGGAAAAGTCGAGACGCACCACGTTGTAGGTTCGATCCTTCCAGAGCTTTTCGATGGCGAGCCCCCGGAAGTCGCGAAGGCCGTACCTGAAGAGCGACTCCAGAGTGGACACGAGGAGAGATTTGCCAAAACCTCGGGGACGTATGAGAAGCACGGGCACGAACGAAGATGCGAGCTCGCATACCAGCTCCGTTTTGTCGACATAGACGGAGCCGCTTCGCCTGAGGTGGAAATAGTCAGACTGTCCCAACGGAAGGTGGGGGAGGAGGACCGTCATACGGATGTTTTCCCTACGGATGGTTATGAAAGCGGGCGTACGCACATTGTAGCCAAGGGGAACCTTCCGAAGGATTTCGCAAACAACGCCGGATCAGTCTTCCCAGACTGGTTTCACGCTCAACAATCGTTTTCGGGCCAAAAGCACCTGAGGATCCTTTTCGCCTTCTTCGAGTTGATGCAAAAAGGCCTCAAATTCCTGAGTGGAAAGACGAGTAACGCGATCTTCTTCTTGCGATGCGTGGTACAGAGAACGAAGTCCGTCGATCACGAGCGCAGTCTTGGTTTTTCCCGTGTTCCGGACAAGGTCCTCCAACATTGCTTCGTCGAATTTTTCGAGTTCTACTGTAAGAGTGGGCATTGCGGACATCCGTATGGCATTCTTTCGAATCGATTGTACTGCTGAGGGCAATATTGCGTCGGCTATTCTTCCGTTGTGTTCGCATGCGAAAAGATTTGTCGCACGGCTCCTTTAGAATGCAGGAACGAAGAGGCCTTTTTCCAGGGCCGTGCCGGAAATAAAAATGATCCATACCTACTATTCGAACGCCTTTGAAGTCCTTTGGGAGATCCTGCGCACGAATCTCGAGTGGGACGCGAAGGAGCGCCGCAAAGCGGGCGGATTCGCACCGCTTTTCGCCGAGGACCGCATCCTGATTCCCTCGGGAGCGGTGGCCGCGCGTCTCACGCAGCTCCTTGCCGAGTCGGAGGGCATCTGCGCGGGCGTAAAGTTCATTTCGTCGAACGAATTCTTTGAGTCGCTCAAATGGTATCCGGCGGCCAACAGTCTTTCGGGCCGCGTTCTCGACTGGGTCGTGTGGCGCTGGCTTGCAAACGACGGGTTCGTCGGGCGTTTCCCGCGGCTCGAGCGCTTTCTCAAGGGAAAAAGCGGATCGGAGCGCTACAAGCTCGCGCTTCGCGTCTCGCAGCTTCTGACGAAGTACGCGTCCTACCGTCTCGACTGGCTTCTCCGCTGGACGGACGAGAGTGCGGTGTCGCCCGCGGTATTTCCCGAGGCGAGTCTCTCGATCGCCATGCGCGAAGAAGAGGCGGCGCTGGCGCGTCACCCCGATTTCCCCTGGCAGAAGGCCCTGTGGCAGGAGATCGTGAAGGAAGCCCAAAGGGCGAACGAATCCGATTCGGGCGAGGGCGGTTGGCGCCGGGCTCTGCAGTATCGGTATATCGAGCGGGTGCTCGCGGATTCGCCCTCAGGAGAAAACCTCCACGTCTTTCTTCCCTTCACGGTCCCGCCCCTGATGCTTCCCTTCCTCAAGGAAATCGGAAAGCGCGGCACGGTGCGGCTCTACCTCATGCAGCCCGCCAACGGCTTCTGGTTCGACGCCGCGGCCGAAGCGGGAACGCCCGCCCTTGAATACCTGCGCCGCAACGCGGCGAGTTCGCGCGCGACGCTCGACCGTCTCTGGCGCTTCACGGCGGACGTGCCGCCGCCTGCGGAAGCGCTTCCCGACGCGCGCGGCGAAGTGGCGAACGTTCCGGCGGAAAAGCCCTTCTCCTTTCTTCGCAACCGTCTGCAGGACCTTCGCGCCGACGAAGAGGGCGAAACGGACAGTTTCTATCTGCGCTTTGCCGGCGACGAAGCCCCCACGCTTCTCACCCGCGCGCAGGATTCGCTTCTTTGCGCGGACGAAGGGGATTTGTTCGAACGTTCGATGCCCGATCCCTCGGACCGTTCGGTGCGCTTCGTGGAGGCGCCCACGCCCGTGCGCGAAGCCGAAAGCCTCGTCGATTATCTGACGGAACTCTTAGCCGAAGATCCGACGCTCACGCCTTCCGACGTTCTCGTCACCACGCCCGACGTGGCGACCTTCGCGCCCGTTTTAGAAGGGGTGCTCACGGCCTTGCCGCCCGAGCGGCGGCTGCCCTTCCGCATGGTGGGAAAGCCGCTCTCGATGGAAAACAGCGCGGCCCCGGCCCTTTTGCAGCTCCTGGACCTTCTTTCGGGGCTCACGACGCTCTCCGCCTTCGAATCCTGGCTGGAACTTCCCGTCGTGGGCGAGAGCCTGGGCCTCACCTTCGGCGACCTGTCGATCCTTCGCGAGTGGGTGAACGACGCGGGCTTTCGCGAAGGACTCTCCGAAGCGCAACTTGCGGCGCAGAGCGAGAAGCTCAGCGCTTCGTTCGGCGGCGCCTACGGCGAAGCGGAACGGCGCGGCGCCCTGGACGGCACGCTCTCGCGGGCCTTGGAACGTCTTTCGGCGGGCTTCCTCTTTGACGAGAGTCCCGCGGTCGACTGGGCGGGAACGCTTCCGGTGCGCCGCTCGCGCGCGCACTACGAACGGGTGTCGGACCGTCCCGATCTCCTCGAAACGCTTCTCACGCTCTACAAGCGTCTCGAAGACGCCCGCGTCGCCTGGAATGCCGTGAACGAAGGCGCTCCTGGTGCGCGTGCCTGGGCCGCCTTCACCGAAACCGTCGTCAACGACTTTTTCGCGGGCGCCGACGTGAAGGCGGCGCGCGAGGAACTTCTCGGCGTCGTCGCGCATCTTCGCATCGACATGGAGGAGGGGATCGGTTCGGAGACGCCCGTCGACTACCAGACCTTCCGCGCGGCGCTCGGCGCTTCCTTCGGGGACCCCGTGACGGGCGCAATGCCGAGGGACGCCGTGACGGTGGCCGACATGTCGGCCTTCCGCGGGCTTCCGTACCGCGTCGTCGCGTGCCTCGGGCTCTCGGAAAACTCGAGTTTTCCGGGGCTCTCGAACTTCGAGGAGTTCGACCTCATGGGGCTCACCGCTGCGGGACCCAAGGGCGAAATCCGCTCGCTTCGGCGTCCGGGTGACCGCGACAGCCGCGCGGACAACCGGAACGTCTTTGCGGACCTCTTCCGGTCGGCCCGCTCGAACTTTTACGTCTCCTGGTCGATCGGAACGGATCCCGCGCAGGCGGCGCTTCCTTCGGTCGTCGTGGAGGAGCTCGAGCGCTTTTTGCTGACGCTCCTTCCGGAAGGCACGTCTTCGGACGCCCTTCGCGTGCGGCTTCCGCTCACGAGCGTCGCCGAAGAAAACTTCCGTCCCGAGGGCCTTCGCTTCTGGACGAACCGCGATCCCGAACTCTTTGCGGCCGTCGAGGTCGCGCGCCTCACGGATCGGCGCGGCGATCCCTCGCCCTTTGCCGACGATGCGGTGCTTGCGCCGCCCGAAGACGGAACGGTGCGCTGGCAGGAATTCCTGCGCTTTTGGACGTCTCCGGGCAAGTGGCTCTCCGGTCGGACGGGCGTCCGGGAAAAGGATTTCGAAACCTCCGAAGAAACGGGCGTGACGCCCGCCAAATCGCGCCTCGAGGAGGTGATGCGAAAGCGTCTCTTGCGGGGGCTCTTTGAAGAGGGCGCCGACGTCGAGCGCGCGACGCGGCTTCTCGCAGAAAACCCCGTCAACGGCGATCCGGGCGTTCGCGGCTGGTGGTTTGCCGAAGAGATCGCCGAGGCCGACGAACTCACCCGACGGTGGAAGGAAATCACCGAAGGCCGAACGCCTTCCAAACTCTCCCTTGCCGTAAATCTTGCGGGGCGGCATGTGCGCCGCCTGACGGGCGAGGTCCGGGTCTATCCGGAAGCGGACGGAACCTCCGCGCAGCTCGTTCTCGCCGATTCGAACCGTGCGGAAAAGGAAGCCCTGCTCACGCACGTCTTCCTCTCGGCGGCGGGGGCCGAAACGGCGCTCGGCGTTCTGAAGAAGGAGGACAAGAGGGTGGTGTTCGTGCGCTACCGACCGATGGAGGCCGACGAGGCCGAGGCAATACTGCGGCAGTGCGTCCGACTGCTCGACGAAAGTTTCGACCGGCCCGTCATCTGGCCCGATTCCTTTGAGGGCGGCGTCTTCTGGCGGGGACTCGACATCAAGAAGGCCCGCGATCTTCGCAAGCGGGTGGAGGATGAAATCAAGGCGCTCCTGGCGCCTTTGGCGGAGGTGACCGCGGCGTCTTCCGACGAGGCGTCCGAATCGTCGGACGAGGCCGAGGCTCCGGCCAACCCCAAGAAGGGGAAGGGCGGAAAGAAGAAGACCGCGAAAAAGAAGGAACCCGAGTGCACACCCGAGGAAAAGCGGGAGAAGGCACTGACCTCCCTCGCCGAAAGCGTGGAGGCGCTCGTTGCGCGCAACTATTGAGGAGAATCCCGTGAAGGAAAAGGATTTGCAGCTTTGGCAGGATGAAGTGCCCGCGGATTTTCCCTCTTCGGAGATCGGCGGGAACGAAGATTGGATCGAAGTGCCGCCCGAAGACATGCCTTCGGATCTTCCCGACGACTGGGCGCTGCCCGTCGGGGGCGAATTCGAGCCCGAAGCCTTTTTCGAGGCGTCGGCTACGGACGGTTTTGCGCCCGTCGCGGAGGAGCTTGCCCCGGCGGCTGCAGGGCCCGCGCAGTCCGGCGCGGCGGAGCCGCAGACGGACGAGGATCCGAACGGGGACTTCAAGCTCCTCGACGACCCGCTTCGCGGCCGGACCCTGATTGAGGCGAGCGCCGGGACGGGGAAGACCTATTCGCTCGAGCACATCGTGCTTCGTCTCGTCGTCGAGCGCGGGATCGCGATCGGGCGCATGCTCGTCGTCACCTTCACGAAGGCGGCGACGGCGGAACTCAAGAGCCGCATCCGCGGCAAGCTCATCGCCGTGCGCAAGCTCGTGACCGAGGGCGTCCCGCCCACCGACAAGAATCTTCTCGAGCAGTTCGAGCGTTGGGACGAACTTGATCCCGATCTCATTCGCGAGCGGCTTGACCGTGCGGTGCGCGAATTCGACGACGCGGTGATCCTCACGATCCATTCGTTTTGTCAGAAGACGCTCTCGGACTTCGTTTTCACGTCGGGCGGAAGCTACGGCGTCGACTCCGGAGAGGAAAACGATCTTCTCGACCGCACCGTGGAGGAATTCCAGCGGCTCGAAGCGAGACGCGCAAACGAAAACGGGTGCACCGAAGCCTTCCGGGCGCTGCAAAACCTGAAGCTCGACAAGGCCCTCTCGAAACTCGCCGCCGAACCCGAATCGGCCCGAAAGCGCGCGATTTTTTCGGAGGAAGGTTTTCCCAAGAATCTGGATGCGGAAAACGCCGCGGCTTACGAGGAAATGCTTTCGCGCTTCCTCACCTGGGCGCCCGCGCGCTACGAGGCCCTGAAGCGCGAGGCCACGTATCAGACGTTTGACGACATGCTCGTTCGCGCCGAAGCCGGGCTCAAGGCCGATCCGGCGTTTGCGGCCGTCGTGCGCAGTCATTACGACGTCGTCCTGATCGACGAATTCCAGGATACGGATCCCCTGCAGTACGGGATCTTCTCCACGCTTTTCGGGGACCCCGCCTTCGGGAAGACGGTCTTTTTCGTGGGCGACCCGAAGCAGGCGATCTACAGCTTCCGAAACGCGGACTTCGAGACCTATCGGAAGGCGTCGGACGAAATCGGGCGGCACCGAAAGCTCGCGAAGAACTTCCGGACGACGCCAGTGCTCATGCACTTCTTCAATCTCTTTTTCGAGCGCCCGGGCACCTTCCTCGGTTCGGGCATTCGTTACGACGCCGTGGCGGCGAACGAAGACCGGCCGCCTCTCATCCGCGTCGACGAAAACGGGGTCTTTCGTCCCGAACCTGCGCTCGTCGTGCGCCTCGGGGACTTTGAAAAACCCGTCAAGGACAAACTCTTTCAGTGGGAGGCGGACGACATCGCCAACGAAATCGCCTCGATGCTCTCGGAACGCGACCGCCACTTCGTCAAGGGGCGTGCCCTGCGCCCGGGCGACATCGCGATTCTCGTGCGGACCCGCGCCGACGGGATGCCCCTTTACGACGCCCTTCTGGCGCGGGGCGTAAAGGTGCGTTTCCCCTCCGACGAAAACGTCTTCGGTACCGACGAGGCCAAGGAACTCTGCACGGTCCTCGAAGCGATGGCGATGCCTTCCGAGCGCAGTTTTCTCGAGGCCGCCCGCGCAACCCGCATCGTGGGAGACGGACTCTCGACCTACACCGACGAGAAAAAGCGCACCGAACGTCTGGTTTTCCTGCGCGGCGTGATGGAGGCGGCGGCCGAGCGCGCAAGGCGTTCGGGCCTCACCGCGGCCTTCGGGGAACTTTTCCGCGTCTGCGAAACGGAACGCCGTCTTCTGCCCGCAGCGGGCGGCGAGCGCGCGCTCGCCAACTATCGGCAGTTGATCGAACTCCTCTTCGGGATGCAACAGTCCGCCAAGACCCTCTCGGGGCTCGTGCGGCGCTTTGAAAAGCTGATCGCCAAAGGGAAGGAGCCGACCGTGCCCGATGGCTATGAAGTCCGACCCGATTCGAATGACGACCGCGTCGTGATTCAAACGATTCATTCGAGCAAGGGGCTTGAGTACCCGATCGTCTATCTGCCGGGCTGTTGGTGGGGATCTCCCGTCAAAAACACGGCGGTTCCCCTGGTCCACGAACGCGACGAGGCGGGCGAAGTGAAGCCCAAGGATCTCCCCGACTTCAAGCGCGCCCAGATCGAGGAGTCGGTGCGACTTCTCTACGTCGCCTTCACCCGCGCCTCCGCACGCCTGACGCTCTACGGCCTTCCGAAGTGGAACGGAGGCGGGAAGGAGCTCTACGCCCATTCCTGTTCGGCCTTCTTCCATGCCCTCGCCGCGCGGGAAAACCTTGCGGGCTGGTGTCGGGACGAGTATCTCGCCGTCTGGGACGAATTCCAAAAGGGAATGCTCGGGCGCGCCGCGGACTTTGCGGACGTCTGGTCGAAAACGGCCGCACGCTTTGCGGGCGAACATCCCGGCATGACGGTCGACCCCGAAACGCTCAAGCCTCAGACGGACGAGACGGGCCCCTACTGGTCGATCGCGCCCTGGGCGCCCCGGGAGGACGGTGTGCCGGTGATGCTCGAATCTCCGGAAGCGCAGGCTCTTCCCGAGCCCGAGTCCGTGCGCAGGGTCGATCCCTCTTGGGTGCAGACGAGCTACACGGCCCTGAAGAAGGGCCTCTTCGGCGCGCATGCCGATGCGCACCGGGACGATCGCGCAACGCTCTCCGGGGAGGACGAAACCGAGGACGACGAATCCCTGGAACTGCGCCGACGAATCGAGGACGGATCGCCCATGGCGCGTTGGCGCTCGGGCGCCGCATTGGGCGTCACGATCCACCGACTCTTCGAAGTGGTCGACTTCCACGGGTTCGAATGCCGCCGCGTGCTCGCAACCGACGAGGAACTCGCCGATCCAGGACTCTCTGACGAAATCCGTCGAAACCGTTTGCGGCAGAGGAATTACCTTCTCTCGATCCTCGGCGCCACGCCCGATCTGGTGCGCCGCGGTGAAGGCCTCCCGGCCGAGACGCCGGGCGAAGACCGGCTCTCGCCCGAAGGCGCAAAGCGCCTCGAGGAACTGCGCACGCTCTTTGACTCGGTTCTCTCGCTTCCGATTCTTCCGGACTTCCGACTCAAGGATCTGAAGGCCGAATGCCGCCGCTCGGAATACGGTTTTCTTCTCCACACGAAGCCGAATCTCTCGAAGACCGCCTTTGCGAAGAAGGCCGCGGAACTCGGTTGGAAGGGACTCACGGAGGAACAGCTCTCGGGCTACCTCACCGGGTCGATCGACCTTCTTTTCGAAGCGAACGGCAAAATTTGGATTCTCGACTGGAAGACCGACAACCTCGCCGCGAACGCGGCGCTGCGCGAAGCCTTCCCGGAGGCGAAGAACTGGCTGGACTTCTACGCGGAGGACGCCGTGGCGCTTCACATGAAGGAGGCCCACTACGACATTCAGTACCTCTGCTACCTCGCCGCGGCGAAGCGCCTTTTGCGCGCCCGTCTGGGCGAAGGGGCCGAGGAACGCTTGGGCGGCGCCCTTTACTTCTTCGTGCGCGGCGCTTCGGCCGGGCGCGGCGTTGCGGTGCTCCCCTATGAAGACGTGGCCGAGCGCGTGAAGATCCTTGAAGAAATGCTGGGGGACTGAGATGAGCGAAGAGAAGAACGAAAACTTGGAAAAGGCTGCGCTCTCCGACGAAACGACCGCGGACGAGACGCCCTACGTCGTGATGGGGGAACTCCTTTTGCGCGCGGTCGAACGTTCGGGCGTGGCCGTGGGCGATGACGACCGTACGCTCGTTTCTGAGACGATGCGTCTTCTTGCGGCGGCGATGGAGGCTGGAAGCCTTTGCATCGCGGTGCCGAAAGAGACCTGCGCGCGTTTTGAAAAACTCCGCCTCTCCGTGTCGGGAAACGTCTTTTCTCGGGAATCGTTGATGGAGGACGTCCGCCGCACGCTCATACTCGACGAGCGCGCATCCGTTCCCTTTTTCTACGACGACTCGGGACGTCTCTATCCGCGGCGCTTCTTCCTCGAAGAATTGACGCTCGCGCAACGCTTCTGCCGGCTCGCCGCGATGCCCGCAGTCGCTGCCACCGAGGCGCAGACGGGGTTGCTCGACGCGATGGCCGGGGCCGACCGCGCCTGGGTCGAATCAACGCTCGCTCCGGAACTCGCGCCGGAGCTTCGCGCTCGGCGTTTGGCGGAAGCGAAGCAAAGCGAAGCCGATCAGCGCGCGGCGGTGCTTTCCGCCGTGACGCGGTGCTTCACGGTCGTCTGCGGGGGGCCGGGAACGGGGAAGACGACGAGCGTCGTGAAGATGCTTCTCCTGCTATTCCTCGAAAATCCGATGCTGCGCGTGTCGCTTGCCGCTCCCACGGGGAAGGCGACGAGCCGCATGATGCAGTCGGTTTCGGACGGGATCGCCCGCTACGCACGGCTTTTTGACGAAAGGGCGGGCGAGGCGGGGGCCGCGATCCGTTCTTCGGACCTCAAAACCCGCATTCGCGAGCACACGATTCACAAGTGGCTCACGATGCCCGTCTCGGGCGCTTCGCGACCGAGCGCGTCGGCTCCGATGGAAACGGACGTCCTCGTCGTCGACGAAGCCTCGATGATCGACGTGGGACTCGCTTCGCAGCTCTTTGCCGCGGTCGACCCCGAACGCACCCGCGTGATTGTGCTGGGCGACCCCTATCAGCTCGCCGCCGTGGGGCCGGGGGCGGTCTATGCGGACCTTGCCGACGAAAAGGGGGCGCTTCGCTTTTGCCGGGCGTTTCTGACGGTCTCCTGCCGCTACGGCGCGGCTTCGCCCGTGGGACGGCTCGCGCGACTCGTGAACGACCCCGACGCGCCCGCGGAGGCGCTTGAAGCGTCCTGGGAGGAAGGAACGGCAACGAAGGAGAGCAGTGCGGAGTACGTGCGTTGCGCGCCCGCCATCGGGCGAGGGGGCGAAATCAGCTCGGCGCTTCGCGGATGGATGCGCCGTCAGCTCAAGCCTTTTGTTCGTTCGGTGCAAAGGATGGTCGAGAAAGGCTCTTTTGACGGAGAAGACGACTATCGCTCGCACGCCGACGCGGTCTGGCGCGCGCTCGCGCGCTTCCGACTTCTTTCCGCGCAGCGCGCGGGACGTGCGGGCGTGACGGCGCTCAACGAATGGGCGGCCGAGGCGGTTTCGTCCGAACTCGGGCGAGAGGGCGACTGGTTTCCGGGGTTCGTCCTCATCGTGCGCACGAACGACGACACGATCGGGCTCTTCAACGGGGACGTGGGCGTGTGCCTCCCCGACCCGGAGAATCCCGCGCAGACGATCGTGTGGTTCGGCGACAAGGGACCCACGGTGAAGGAATGCGCCTTTGCGCCGGGGCTTCTTCCGCGCTTCGACGCGGCCTACGCCATGACGATTCATCAGTCGCAGGGCTCGGAATTCGACGAGGTCGCCATCATCCTTCCCGAAGACGCCGAATCGGGGCTTGCGACGCGCGAACTTCTCTACACGGGGATTACGCGCGCCAAGCGCGGGGCCGTGATCTTCGGACGAAAAGAAGTCTTTCTGCGGGCGGCGTCAACCCCGACGCTTCGCGAAGGAGGCCTGTCGGACCGTCTGCGGGAATTTTGGAGCGCCTCCGACGACGAAGCGCAGAATGCCTGAAAATAGAGAAGGAGTCTTCGGATTCCTTCCACGGGTATTTTTCGAGTTGGAACCATGAACTTTCGCGATCTGAAGGCTTTTCTCGTCGTGAGCCGTACCGGCAACATCACGCTGGCGGCCGAACAACTGCACATGTCGCAACCGCTCGATCGAAACCGGCAAGGATCCGTGGCGTCCCGTGGTCGACCCGAAGATGAAGCCGCACACCGAAGGGCCGTGGTACGTCTCGCGCCTCTCGCCCAAGGTGCACCACACGATGGGCGGTCTCTACACGACGCCCAGGGCGGAAGTCGTCAACGTCGACGGCAAGGTGATTCCGAGGCTCTACGCCGCTGGGGAGGCCACGGGCGGCGTGCACGGGGCGGTGCGTCTCGGCTCGAACGCCACGACCGACTGCATCGTCAACGGCCGCATCGCCGGCATGGAAGTGGCGAAGCGCTGATTGCGCATGACGCCTCCGTCCTCCGCGCAACCGGCCCGTTGCGGGAGGACGGCTTCCAGAAGAAGGAGCGGGACGCTTTCGAGCGTCCCGTTTTCCGTGGGGCGCGGGTCGGGAGTGCTGGCGAATAGAAGATTGTCTGTAGGTACTTCGGCATAGTTCACCGCATTTCCGTCAAGAAAAGCGCATGTTTCTGAAAAAAGCCGCGCGAAGGCCGCGTCTTCCCGCAATTTTTGCGTGATAGTGAAGTGGCCTTAGGTTGATAGAGGCGCGGTTGCGATGAGTAGCGAATCGGAGGCGGCAGCCCGAGAGGATTCGCGAAAGGCAAAACCGCCGAAACGGTCGAATCGGCGGATTCGACGAGTTGGGCGCAGGCGAAAGACGTCTGCGACTCCCGTCGGCAAGGGTTGGAGCGCAGAAGCGCCCGTCCCAAACCTTCGGAGGAGCTATCGATCCAGTCGGCGCGTTTCGCTCAACAAACCGTCTCGGGACGCCTTTCGCAAAGACGCGGCGGTCCCGATCGAAAGAAGCGGCGCGTCGGTTGCGTCGATATGGATGCAACCGACGGCGCCATCCAAAACCTTCTTTCGGAGAATCAAAATGACGGCCATGCGTCGCGAAATCGGCCTTTTCGGCGGCATCTCAGTCCTCGCCGGCATCATGATCGGCTCGGGGATCTTCTACATCGGCGGCATCGTCCTCGCGCGCTGCGAGATGAGCCTCGGTCTCTCTCTTCTCGTTTGGCTTGTGGGCGGTCTCATCACGCTCATGAGCGGCGTCTGCTACGCCGAGCTCGGCGCCATGATGCCGAAGGCCGGCGGAAGCTACGTCTACCTTCGCGAAGCCTACGGCGAACGCACTGCGTTCGTGAGCGGCTTCTCGAACTTCATTCTCTCTTCGAGCGCGTCGATCGCGGCGCTCGCCGTCGCCTTCGCCGGGGCGCTCGCCACGGTTTTGCCGCTCGGCCCCGTCGCGCAGAAGGTCGTGGCGGTCGGCACCATCGTGGCGCTCTCGCTCGTTCAGATCCGCGGGATCCGCACGGGCGCCTTCGTGCAGAACGTCTTCATGGTCCTGAAGCTCCTTCCGATCGGCCTCATCATGATCGCGGGGCTCTTCTTTGGGACCGAGTCGCCTGACCTCCTCGCCATGCCCTCGGAAACTCCGTCGCTCACCGCGTTCCTCCCGGTCGTCGCCTTCGCGGTCGTCGCCACGCTCTGGGCGTATGAAGGCTGGCACAACCTCAACAGCATCGCCGAAGAAATCAAGAATCCGCAGCGCAACATTCCGCTCGCGATCCTCCTTTCGATCGTCGGCGTCGCACTTCTCTACGTCCTCTTCAACTACTCGATCTTCCGCGTGCTCTCGCCCGAAGTCATCGCCGCGATGGTCTCGGAAGGGAACTTCTACCTCGGCACAGCCGCGGCCGAGACGCTCTTCGGCACCTACGGCGGCGTCCTGGTTTCGGCGGCGATGATCCTTGCGATCTTCAACTCCTTGAACGGCTGCGTGATGGTCTTCCCCCGCGTTTACTACGCGATGGCCCGCGACGGCGCGATGGTCCGCTCGCTCGGCGTTCTCCATCCGGAACTGCGCACGCCCGTGAACGCCATCATCGCTTCGGGTGCGATTTCCATCGGTCTCGTGCTGCTTCGCGATCTTTCGAGCCTCACGAGCCTCGTGGCGGTCTCCGGAATCATCTTCAACGCGCTCACCTTCTACGCGGTGATCATCCTTCGCCGCCGCATGCCGACGGTCGACCGTCCCTACAAGGTCTGGGCCTATCCCTACCTCATTTGGGCCGTGATCCTCGTGATGGCGGCACTTCTGGCAAGCACGATCATCGCCGACCCGGTGACGGCGCTTCTCAACGTGATCGTTCCCGCGGTGAGCCTCGTCGTCTACGAAGTCTTCTTCCGCCGCAACGTGGAAGCGCTCGAGGCGGAACGCCGCGCGGCCCTGGCGGCCGAAGGCGCGGCCGGCTGATCCGACTTTAAACGCCAACGGACAAGACGAATTTTTCAGAAATGCAGGGAGTTTTCATCATGACACACAATCTTCTCCTCCAAAACGCGCACGTCTACCTCGGCGCCGGACGCTTCGCCGAATCTCTTCTCGCCGTCGACGGCGTCATCCGCGCGGTCGGAACGAACGCCGCGGTGGCCGCGGCGGCGCCCGCCGACTGCGAAGTGATCGACGCCGAAGGCCGCACCGCGGTGCCGGGCTTCAACGACAGTCACTGCCACCTCTTGATGCTTGGCCACACGCTTCGCGACATTCAGCTTCACGGCACGACGGGGATCGCGGACCTCAAGAACCGCATCCGCGCCTACCTCGCCGAGCGCCGGCCCGCGGTCGGCACCGTGATCCACGGCATGGGCTGGAATCAGGACTACTTCACGGACGAACATCGTCTCCCTTGCGCCGCGGACCTCGACGAAGCGGCGCCGGGCGTCCCGCTCATTCTCGAGCGCGCCTGCGGCCACATTCTCGTCGCGAGCACGGCGGCGATGGAGATGGCCGGAATCACCGACGAGACGGAAGCACTTCCGGGCGGCGCGATCGACCGCGACGAAAACGGCCGCGCGACGGGGATCTTCCGCGAGAACGCTTCGGCGCAGGTAATGAAGATTCTCCCTGCGGCCGACCGCAACGCCGACCGCGAAGCGCTCCTGGCGGCCTTCGCGCACGCGGCCGAATGCGGCGTCACGTCGGTCCACACGATGGACGTGCGCGGCGACAACTGGCGGGACGTGTTGTCGCTCTACACGGAAGTCCTCGCAGAACACCCGAGCGTTCGGGTGAACCATCAGTGCTGCTTCATGGAAAAGGCGGGGCTCGAAGACTTCCTCCGTGCGGGGAACCGCACCGGAACGGTGGCGGGCCATCCGATGAACAAGGTGGGCCCCCTGAAGCTCTTTGTGGACGGGAGTCTCGGCGCGCGCACGGCGCTTCTTCGCGCGCCCTATGCGGACGATCCGTCCACCTCGGGGATCGGCACGATCGAGCCCGAAGCGCTCGCGGATTTGGTCGGCACCGCGGTGAAGGGCGGCATGCAGGCGACGATCCACGCGATCGGGGACGGCGCGATCGAGCGGGTGCTCAACGCCTACGAGCCTTTCTGCCGCAACGGGGAGAATCCGATGCGCCTCGGAATCGTGCACGTGCAAGATCGGAAGAGCGTCGTGTAGGGAAAGAGTGTAGATCTC
>OGLQ01000818.1_pt1 | contig 16280 bp, 12 predicted proteins | sample 1572941 | NCBI WGS metagenome assembly OGLQ01 (sample SAMEA2581891, study PRJEB24529) | metagenome | biome: Human gut stool | place: China | collected 2011
ACGGCCAGAGCGAGATCTGGGAGCGCCACCGCCACCGCTACGAGTTCAACAACGACTACCGTCAGGAGATGCAGGACGCCGGTCTGGTCATCTCCGGCACCAGCCCCGATGGCCGCCTTGTGGAGACCGTGGAGCTGCCGGGCCGTGACTTCCACCTCGGCGCACAGTTCCACCCCGAGTTCAAGAGCCGTCCCAACCGCGCACATCCCCTGTTCAAGGGCTTCGTCGCAGCGGCGCTGAAGTTCAAGAAGGGCAAGATGGGGCACTGATCCTCACTAAAGCCTCTCCCTCTGGGAGAGGTGTCACCGAAGGTGACGGAGAGGGCAAGCCCGTGGCGAAAGAGCCGCCGCACAGCGATAGGCAGGCTCTTTGTCAGAGCGATAGTATCGCAGTATAAGAGCTGTTTGGCAGCATCCTTGCCCTCTCAGGCGCTTCGCGCCAGCTCTCCCAGAGGGGGAGCCTTTGGCAGGCCGGTCAACTCTGAACTGACCGCTGAAAGCTCAATATAACGCAAAAAAGAGTGCCCTGCTACAGAGGGCAGCAGCTTCGGAACAATATCCTTGTCAAGCTGCTGTGAGTCTCTGTAGCAGGGCACTCCTGTTTATGATAGATTAAACTTTGTTCATTCAGACGAAACCTGACCGACACGCCAGAGGTGCTCCGCACCCGGGTTGCGGCTCCCAGCATCCGCGGCGCTTCGCTTGCGTCTTGCTGGCCGCTGCCCCAACAGCTCCTCCCTGTTTCCGCCACTGGCGGCGGTCGTCGTTGTTGCCCCCTCTGGGGGAGCTGTCACGCCTGCGGCGTGACTGAGAGGGCTTCTGCCGGGCAAGCTCTCTATGTAAAAAGCTTACTTGCTGGCCTTCGTGGTCTTCTTACGGGCGGCAGTCTTGCGGGCAGGCTTTGCAGCAGGAGCGGCCTCGGTGGGCTTTTCCTCGGCCTTGGCGGGTGCGGCTTCGGCCTTTGCCCCAGCGGACTTCGCAGCAGTCTTGGCGGCGGTCTTCTTTGCCGCAGGCTTTCTGGTGGTCTTCTTCACAGCAGGTGCAGCCTTTTCCTCAACCGGCTTTTCCTCGGCGGGAGCAGCGGCCTCGGCCTTGACCTCAGCGGGCTTTTCCTCCGCCTTGGGGGCGTGCTTTGCGCGGTCCTTCACCTCGGAGATGGTCCACAGCTGGTCCTCGCCGGCAGTCTCCTGCCAGATCTGGAGCACAGCGCCGTCCGCAGTACCCATGCCCACGGTGTCGATGCACTTTCCGGCAGCCCACATGGAGCGCAGGCGGACGGTACCGGCCGGGGTGGGCTCCATCTTCCACATCTGGGAAGTGCCGCCCACGTCCTCCCACAGGTGGAGCCAGGTGCCGTTGGCGGTGCCGGTCATCATCAGGTCGATGAGCTTGCCGGAGGCGCGGTTGCGGATACGGTAAACGCCGTCGCCCTCGCGGACGAAAGCCCACTCCTGCTCGGGCTTGCGCTCGTACTTGCCCAGACGGATGTTGCCGCCGTCCTTGACGCTCTCCACAGCCTGAATGACGCTGCCGGTCTTGGCGGCGATGGTGTAGAAGCGGTCTGCTTCAATGATAGTCTGTGCCACAGATTTCATAAGATTTTCCTCCGTATCCCGGGGCAAGATCTCCCCGGAACTCTTCTCTGCGCTGTTTTTTATCTTCGCGCTTTTGTTTCTTTCCATAAATTATACCACTTGACGTGATTTTCTACAAGCAATTCGACCTTTCTTTGGCAAATTTGCCAAAAGGCATTCCATTTTCTCCCGCTTTTGCACTCAATACCCTAACTTTTTGAGGCAACGGCGACGACTGCCGCTGGTGCAGTGTCATCATCTCGACATTTCCCCCAATCTGCGCTATACTTATTGTATATCTGCATTTTACCCGTTCTTTGCGCAAAGAGCGGTATTTTCTTTGATTTCCGAAAGTGAGGTATCTCTTCATGCCGTCTTCCCCCCGCACCGCATCCGATGCCGCCGAACTGGAGCGCAGCAGGCTCCAGTTCGAGAAAATGACCCAGACCCCCGTGCCGAAGCTCATTCTCGGCCTTGCGGCCCCCACCATCCTGAGTATGCTCATCACCAGCATCTACAATCTGGCCGACACCTTCTTTGTAGGCCAGCTGTCCACCAGCGCGTCGGGCGCGGTGGGCGTCGTGTCGAGCCTGATGGCCATTATTCAGGCCCTCGGCTTCATGCTGGGCCACGGCGCGGGCGGCATCATCAGCCGCAGCCTCGGCAGTCAGGACACCCATGCGGCCACAAAGTTCGCCTCCACCAGCTTCTTCACGGCGCTGACCTTCGGCGCAGTGCTGGCCGTTCTCGGTCTCGCTGCCCTGCCCGACTTCATGATGCTGCTGGGCAGCACCGACACCATCCTGCCCCACGCCTGCGCCTACGCGCGGCCCATCCTCATCGCGGCCCCGCTCATGATGTCCAGCCTCGTGATGAACAACATCCTCCGCTACGAGGGCAAGGCCAGCTTCGCCATGATCGGCCTCGTCACCGGCGGTGTGCTCAACATCGTGCTGGATCCCGTCTTCATCTTCGGCCTCGGCATGGGGACCGGCGGCGCAGGCACGGCCACCGCCCTGAGCCAGAGCATCAGCTTCTGCATCCTGCTTTCCATGTTCCTGCGGGGCAAGACCGTCAGCCGATTCCGCATCACCCAGGTCACCCGCAGCGCCCGGGACTTCGGGCAGATCTTCTTCAACGGTGCGCCCAGCTTCGGCCGTCAGGGCCTGAACAGCATCGGCAGCATGCTGCTGAACGTCGCCGCCCGCAACTACGGCGACGCTGCCGTGGCCGGCATGAGCATCGTGTCCCGCATCTTCCAGTTCGTGCTGTCGGTGGCTATCGGCGTCGGACAGGGCCTGCAGCCTGTAGCGGCCTTCAACTACGGCGCCCGCCGCTTTGCCCGGGTGCGGAAAGCGGCCATCTTCACCATTTCCACCGCTTTCGTCTTTATGGCGGTGCTCAACTCCCTCTGCTGGTTCAACGCCGAGCCCCTCATCCGTCTCTTCCGCGATGACCCCGAGGTCACCGCCGTGGCTCTGCCCGCCCTGCGGTATCAGTGCGTCGCCATGTTCTTACAGCCCGTCATCATCGTGACGAATATGATGTTCCAGTCCATCGGCAAGTCGGGCCGGGCCACCTTCCTCGCCTGCTGCCGTCAGGGCGTCTGTTTCATCCCGCTCATCCTCACCCTGCCCCACATCTGGGGCCTGAGCGGCATCGAGCTGTGCCAGCCCATCGCCGATGGTCTCACCTTCTGCATCTCGGTGCCTTTCCTGCTGCCCTTCCTGAAGGAATTGAAGGAACAGGGAGACGAAGAATAAGCTTGTCATAAAACTGTAACCAGGTCCGGCCATATTTCTGCAATGAAATGTCCGGGTCTTTCGTATATACTATAGATGGGAAAGTCAAATTCTGGGAGACTGTGAGGTGTTTCTATGAAGACCACTCTGCTTCGACTCAGCCGCCGCGCCGCCTGCCTCGTGCTGGCGGGCGGGCTGCTGACGAGCTGTTCGCTGCTGCCTGCGGCGTCGCCCCGGCACGAGGGGACGGCGTCCTCGCAGGCCCCGCAGTATTACAGCGACGCATGGCTCAGCGACGACTCGCTCCACTACGTCTACTCTTACGCCGGGAACGGCGGCGGCACCATCCTCCGGGGCGGCAGGGTGCTCTACAAAGCCAGCAGCTCCGACAGCATCCAGCTGCTGAAGGACACCCTCACCGGCGAGACGGGCCACTACCTCGTGGCCCACTCCACCCCCGGCACGGAGGAGCGCACTTCCACCCTTTACGACGCCGACGGCAATGCCGTCATGACCTTTCCCTACGCCGTGAGCGCCACCCTCTCGGGCGGGCTGCTCATCCTGCGGGACGACGCCGACGTCTGGGCTTTTGAGAACGGCACCACCGGCGGCATCCGGGTGTACGACCTCGCCACCGGGGCTGAGCTTCCCGTACCCGAAACAGCGCTCGACTGTCTCGTGGTGGACGAGGACAGCCAGCGCCTCATCTTCAACTGCTACGACCTGCCCGAGGGCCTTACTTACGCCTACGACGACCCCGACCAGCCGCTCCACCAATACGTCCTCATCACCGACCGGGAGGGCAATGTGCTGATGCGGGAGGACGGCTGCACAGCCAACACCCTTGCATCGTATCGCGGCGTTTTTGCCGACTGGCTCGATTTGAGCTGGTTCCGCGGCTCAGACTGGGGCATCGCCCGCGAAGCCCTCTACAACGTCACCACCGGCGAACTGCTCACCGGCGAAGAGGACAGCGCCGTCTCGGCCTGCGGCGTGGGCGTCGCCTGCCTTCAGAGCCGTCAGGACAGCCGCTCCGTCCTCTACGATTTGAACAGCGGCGAGGCCGTGGAGCTGGGCCGCTTCGACTGGTGTGTGATGGACTACACGCCCGGCTGTGTCACCCTCCTCGGCAGCGATGACCCGGATAACCCCTACACCCTCATCGACCTCGCCAGCGGCGAAAAGACCGCCGTCCAGCGGAGCGACACGGACTACCACTCCGGTAATGTCGCTGTGCTGACGGCAAACAATGTCCTTAAAATCTATGACGGCACCACCGGCGCGCTGCTGACCGACGTAGAGGTGACGCCCGTCGAAGAGGGACACTATGTCAGTCTGACCGCTCTGCCCGACGGCTACGCCCTGCTGCAATACAACAGCGAGAACTACGACACCGTTGCCATCCAGACCTACAGCGGCGATGGGCTGCTCTGGTCGTCCGCCGGTGAGGCCCAGCAGTACACCTACGCCTCCTACCTCACCAACACCGCCAACGGCCCTCTGCTCACGGCCCACCGGGACAACAGCGACTCGTCGAACCTCTCCGACGTGCTGGACATGGAGGGCAATCTGCTTCTCCGCCGCCTCGGCAGCTGCTACAGCATCGACGATCTACCCGACGACTGCTTTATCGCGCGGCAGGGCTTCGACTACGGCCTGATGGACTCCACCGGCCAGTGGCTCTACCGCGAAAGCATCTTCTCCTCCCCCAGCGACGACGCTGGCGGGGGCTACCTGTACTGACACGGAGGTTTTTGATATGAAAGAGATGATCTCCCGCCGCAGCTTCCTGCGCGTGATGGGCCTCGGCTTCGGGGCGGCGATGCTCACTGCCTGCAAGACCGGCACTACGGACTCCCCCGCCGACTCTCCGGCGGCGTCTGTCCCCGATGCGGACACGCCCGTCCCCTTCCTGACCGAGGACGAGTTCCCCCGCCTCGACGGCTCCACGGCCTGCATCCCCCTGATGGCCCAGATGAAGGCCGACGTCACCGGCATGGACCTTCTCGAGGCCCAGACCGGCATCACCGTCAGCACCACGGCCTATGCCTGGGAGAACTTCGGCCTCTGGTCCCGCAGCGACAGCGAGGACTACGGCGCACAGCTCCTCATCGTCTACGAGGCCCCCGAGTACGTCAAGGAAGAGCTGGCCGAGGCCGGCGCAAAGCTCGAGCAGAAAGCCATCGGCCGGGATGCGCTGGTCTTCATCGTCAACGAAGAGAATCCCGTCCAGAGCCTGACCCAGCAGCAGCTGCGGGATATTTATGCGGGCCGCATCACCAGCTGGAAGGACGTGGGCGGCGCAGACGCCCCCATCGTGGCGTTCCAGCGGGGCGTGGACTCGGGCAGTCAGACCCTCTTCAAAAAGCTGCTCATCGACAAGGGCGACGGCCAGCTGATGGCCGCGCCCACCGAGCTTGCCCCCGCCGACATGGGCGGCCTCGTGGACAGCATCGCCGAGTACAACAACTCCGCCAACGCCATCGGCTTTTCGGTCTACTACTACATCGACCAGATGTACTCGAAGCCCGGCCTCCGTCTGCTGGCCGTGGACGGCGTGACCCCCGGCAATGACACCATCGCCGATGAGAGCTACCCGCTCTGCAACGAGTTCTACGCAGTCGTCCACGCATACGCCGCCCCCGACAGCCCCCAGCGGAAGGTCTACGACTGGCTGGATACCGACGAGGGACGCAGGTGCATCGAGAAGGCGGGGTATGTAGCGGCAACACCGTAAGCCTCTCCCTCTGGGAGAGGTGTCACCGCAGGTGACGGAGAGGGCAAGCTCGTGGCGAAAGGGCCGCCACACAGCGATAAACTGACTGTTTGTCAGAGCGATACTGTCGCTGTGCCTGTGCTTTTCTTGTAGCAGCCTTGCCCTCTCAGGCGCTTCGCGCCAGCTCTCCCAAGGGGAGAGCCATTTCCTCGAAACAAAACCGCCTCCGGGTCTCCCCGGGGGCGGTTTCGTTTGCCATATTTTACACCGCCAAACACCACAGCGGCGTCGTGATGAGCGACAGCACCGTGGAGATGGCCGTACACTTGCTGGCGAAGGTGGAGTCTGCGCCATACTTCTCGGCGAGGATGGTGGTGGTGCCGCCCATCGGCATACCGGCCAGAACGACGGCCACGCCTGTCGCCAGCTGGCCCACATGGGCCGCGCGGCATCCCACCAGCACCACCAGCGGCATCAGGAAGAGCCGGATGATGCAGTAGAGGATGGCGTCCTTGTCCAGCAGCGGGTGAAGATCGCGGCTGCCGATGATGGCCCCGATGAGGAACATCGACATGGTCATGTTGCAGCTGCTGGTACACTGGACGGCCTTGCCGAGGAATGTGGGCAGCTGCCACTGGGTCAGCATGATGACCATGCCCACGAACACCGACGCGATGCAGGGGTGGGTGATGGTCTTGCGGAGCACTGCGAGGCGGTGCTTCTTCTTTTCCTCGGGCGTGGCGGGAGCGGCATCCTGCATGAAGTAGGACACCCCCACCGACCACATCACGATGCGCTGGGGGATGAGGTAGAACGACGTCAGCAGCAGCCCCACCCCGCCGAACAGCCCCTCCGCCAGCGGGCTTCCGAGGAAGCCCGCGTTGGAGCAGACCGTGCCGTACTGCATGACGGCCTTCCGCGCGAAGGGATAGCAGTTGTAGCACACCGCGCAGACGACGCCGTAGAGCATCTGCAATAAGATCGACAGGATGAGGATGTCCCGGGTGCTGCGGAAAATTTCCACGTTGAACTCGATGCGGAACGACTAGATGATGTTCGCAGGCAGGATGATGAAGAGCAGCAGGTCGGTCAGACAGGCGCGGCCCTGGTCGGTGATGAGCTTTTTCTTTGCCAGAAAAACGCCGATGGCCAGCAAAAGCATCATCTGCGCCTGCAGGTCCAGCATGGTGGAAAATTCGGGCATGGTATCCCCTTTCATTTGGACGTTCTTTGCTTAGCTGAACCAATTATAATCGCGTGATGAGCCGATTTCAATACCCGCGCCCCGCCGGGCGGCATGATTTTTCTGAATGGCGGCGATGCAGTCGGAGACATAAAAGCAAAAGCCCCACGACACACACCTCTTTTCAGCGGTATATCGTAGGACTTTTTGGAGCTGGTGACAGGAGTTGAACCTGCAACCCACTGATTACAAATCAGTTGCGCTGCCATTGCGCCACACCAGCGGGTATCGTTTGCACAGGGTACTTTAGTAGAATACCAGAAACCTCCCCGCTTGTCAATATCTTTGTCTGCCCCCGGCCCCGACGCCGGCAATACCATCCGAAGCCGCGATGGCAAAAAGCTGCTGGACGAGGTCATCCACCTCATGGATAAAAACAACAAGCTGGGCCTCGTGAAGCTCATAGAGAACGGCGAGAACGTCAAAACGCTGCACTTCCACCCTCTCCCTCTCCGATGTTGCAGCCCTCGGTGCGGGCGATACGCCTTTCACCCTCAGCCACAGCGGCTCCACCGCCACCTTCACCGTGGGCGGCGCAGACCACAGCGCACTGCTGAGGTAAGCACACTGTCATCCTCCATTCCTTCCACATAACGACCAAGGCCCCCGCAGTTCTGTTCCGGACTGCGGGGGCCTTGGCGTTTTATTCTGATAAAATCTTACTTCAGCTCCCGCTGCACGGCAGCAAAGTCCTCGAGGGTCAGGGCCTCGGGGCGGATGCGGGCGTCGAAGCCCGCCGCCTCGATGGCCGCGATGACCTTATCTTTCGGCAGGCCGAGGCCGCTGGCGATGGCGTTGGCGGCGGTCTTACGGCGCTGGCCGAAAGCGGCACGGATGAGGGCGAAGTAGCCGTCCTCGTCCTCCACCTGTACGGCGGGAGTGGGGCGGATGTCCATCCGCACCACAGCGCTGGTGACCTTCGGGGCCGGATAGAAGCTGCCCGGCGCGGCGGTGAACATCAGCTTTGAGGTGGCGTAGTAGCTCACGGCACAGCTGATGGCGCTGGACGCCCGGGTGCCGGGGGCGGCGGCCAGACGGTCGGCGGCCTCCTTCTGCACCATGACGGTGAGGTTCCGGATGGGCAGGCGGTCGCCCAGCAGCTTCATGACGATGGGGCTGGTGATGTAGTAGGGCAGGTTGGCGCAGACAGCCACCGGCATCCCGGGGAACTCCTCCTCGATGAGGGCGCGGAGGTCTACTTTCAGAACGTCCTGCAATACCAGCTTGAAGTTCTCCACGCCCGCCATGGTCTCGGCCAGCAGGGGCGGCAGGCGCTCGTCCACCTCGATGGACACCACCTTGGCGGCGCGCTGGGCCAGCTCTTTGGTCAGCACGCCGATGCCGGGGCCGATCTCCAGCACGCCCCAGCTCTTATCGACGCCGCTGGCGTCCACGATCTTGGGCGGCAGGCCGGGATTGATGATGAAGTTCTGTCCAAAGCCCTTGGAGAGCGCGAAATCGTATTTTTCGCACAGGGTGCGGATAACGGAGAGGTCGGTCAGCTCCGGCATAGTGGTTTTCCTTTCTGTTTCTTGCTAAAACAGCAAAACCTCTCCGTCACGCCTGCGGCGTGCCACCTCCCCTATCGAGGGGAGGCCTTGGCATTCCGCAAAGCTTATTCTCTTCGCCAGAGGCTCCCCTCGGTAGGGGAGCTGTCTGCGAAGCAGACTGAGAGGTTATTCCTTAAATTAAAAGCGGAGGAAGCCTCTGCCTCCTCCGCCGTACATCCTATTTTACATCATGAACTGAGAATACACGAAGCCGCACAGGGCGATGCCCGCACACACGATGGCGGTGATGGGCGGCACCCAGCGGATGAGCGTCTCAGCGATGCTGTCACGGGGGTCTTCCTCTTCGCAGTCGTCCTCCTCGTCCAGCGGCTTTGCCTGCAGGCGGGACGGCGCGGCGGCGGGAGTCGAGGGTACCACACGGGTGCCGTACTTCTCCACCTCTTCGTCCGGCGCAAAGGACTTGGCCGGGCGCACCGGCTCCGGCTGGCGGGGCAGAACGCGGGTCGCCTCCTGCTCCGGGGCGCGGGTCACCACGCGGGTCGCGTCCATCTCAGCGGCAGGCGCATAGCCGGGCGCAGGCTCCGCCGCCCGAGGCGGGATGATACGGGTGGCTTCCTCCTGCGCCGCACCCACGATACGGGTGGGCTCCTCCGCAGGCACAGCCGGGCGTACCGGCTGGGCCGCAGGCTGCGGCTCCGTCTCCGGCTGACGCACCGGGGCTTCCGGCTGCAGCAGGGTATTCAGCGCGTTCTGCAAAAGGATGCGGTCGCTGCCGCACTCGGAGCAGTAGACGGTGTCCTCTTCCTTCGGGTGGAAGGCACCGCAGGCGCAGTACCAGCCGTTCTCGAAGACCTGGGGCATGAACTTCATGCCGGTGCGGTTCATCCGGGCTTCGAGGGCCTTCTGCATCTCGACGCTCAGGCGGCGGGGGGCCGGCAGGCGCACCCGCTTGATGCTCTCGAGGTGGACGACCTTCCTGCCGCTGTAGACATTGCGCAGGGTGACGTCCACGCTGGTGATGGCCTTCTGGGTGACAAAGACGGCATCGTCCATGCCGAAGCTCTCGCCGGGCTTTGCGTTAAGGTCACGGTACTCGAACTCGTCCTCACAGAGGATGACGCCGTCCACGCCCTTGCACTTGAAGTGGATCTCCAGTGCCGTCAGGGTCACGCGGGAAATGTTCTTAAAGGTCAGACAGACCGCGTGTTCGCCGCTGACTTCGCCCTTGAGCAGCTCCACGCAGACGAACTGCACCGGGCTGCCCGGGGTGTAATAGTTGGCCCGTGTCCGCGCGACCGGTTCAAAATTTTCCTCCACAACACTCTCCCCTTTCTCTTGGTTTACTGGTTGGCTTCGCCTTCATCCGGCGTTTCGGGGGCCGGGGCTTCCTGCGGGGCGGCATCCACTGCCTCAGCAGGTTCGGCAGGCTCCGCAGCCTCTGCGGTCTCGGCCTGTTCCACAGGCTGGACAGCGGGCTGAGCCTCGGCGGGCTTTGCGTCGGGGTCCTCACGCTGGGGCAGGGTCTCGCCTGCCATCACGGCGTTGAACTCCTTCTCGTTCAGCTTCTCGCGCTCCATCAGGGCCTGTGCCAGCGCATGGAGCTGGTCGATATGCTCCGTCAGGGTGCGGCGGCAGGTCTCGTAGGCCTCGTCGATGATGTCCCTCATCTCGCTGTCGATCTCAGCAGCGGTGGTCTCGCTGTAGCCCTTGCCCTGACCGAGGTCGCGGCCCAGGAAGGTCTCCTCCTGAGAGGTGCCGTAGACCACAGGGCCAAGGCGCTCGGAGAAGCCGTACTTGGTGATCATCTGGCGGGCGATGTTCGTCGCCTGCTGCAGGTCGTTGGACGCACCGGTGGAGATGTCGTCCAGGATAAGCTGCTCGGCTACGCGGCCGCCCAGACTGGACACGATGTCCTCGAACATCTCGCCCTTGGTGACGTAGCTGCGGTCTTTCTCGGGCAGATACATGGTGTAGCCGCCGGCCTGACCGCGGGGGATGATGGTGATCTCATGCACACGGGGGTGGTGCTTGCAGTAGAAGCCCGCCACAGCGTGGCCCGCCTCGTGGTAGGCGGTGAGCTTTTTCTCTTCGGGGGTGACGACCCGGCTCTTCTTCTCGGGGCCGGCCATGACCTTCATGGAAGCCTCTTCGATGTCCTCCATGGTGATGGCCTTGCGGCTGCGGCGGGCAGCCAGCAGAGCGGCCTCGTTGACGAGGTTCTCGAGGTCAGCGCCCGCAAAGCCTGCGGTGCGCTGTGCGATGACCTTGAGGGAGACATCCGGGGCGAGGGGCTTGTTCTTGGTGTGGACTTTCAGGATCTCCTCGCGGCCCTTGACGTCGGGCAGGCCGACGTAGACCTGACGGTCGAAGCGGCCCGGACGGAGCAGGGCTTTATCGAGGATGTCGGCACGGTTGGTGGCTGCCATGACGATGACGCCGTCGTTGGCCTCGAAGCCGTCCATCTCGACCAGCAGCTGGTTCAGGGTCTGCTCACGCTCGTCGTGACCGCCGCCGAGACCGGCACCGCGCTGACGGCCCACAGCATCGATCTCATCAATGAAGATGATGCAGGGCATGGTCTTTTTTGCCTTGTCGAAGAGGTCGCGCACACGGGATGCGCCGACGCCGACGTACATCTCGACGAAGTCAGAGCCGGAGATGGAGTAGAACGGCACACCGGCCTCACCGGCGCAGGCGCGGGCCAGCAGGGTCTTGCCGGTACCCGGAGGGCCGACGAGCAGCACGCCGTGAGGGATGCGTGCGCCCAGAGAGTTGAACTTGTCGGGGCTCTTGAGGAACTCCACGACCTCTTTCAGCTCTTCCTTCTCTTCGTCTTCACCGGCCACATCGGCAAAGGTGGCGGTCTTCTTGTTCTCGTGCTCGTCCTTGACCTTGGCTTTGCCGACATTCATGATGCCGCCGCCACCGCCGACGCCGCCCCGCATCATCGAGAACAGCAAAAAGCCGGTGCAGCCCAGCATCCCCAGATAGAAGATGATCTCCATCCAGGGGATGGTCTCCTTGAGGGAAGTGTAGTCGTAGGTCATGGGCGCGTCGGGGTTCGCCGCGTCGTAGGACTCGATATACTTGTCCACGTTCTCGATGAAAACGTAGGCGTAGGGCAGCTTGTAGCGGACGGTGACGGTGCCGTCGTCCTCCTGCACTGCGCCGGTGGACTCCGACGAGGAGGAGAACATCCCGCTCAGCAGACCGCCGGTAGACTGCACCGTGCTCTGGGTGGAGGAGACGTCCGGCAGGGGCAGGTCGCCTTCCTTCAGGTTCAGGGTGATGACGCTGGTGTTGCGGTCCAGCGTGAAGGACGTGACCTGATTGTGCTCAAAGTAATGGACGACGGTGGAGTAGCTCATGGTCGAGCCGCTGGTGCTGCCCGACCCGCTGCCCATCACCGACCAGACCATCAGCACGGCGGCCAGCGCCAGTGCGAGGATGAGCGGATTGATACGAGGTCTCTTAGGTTGCAAAAGGATCAACTCCAGTTCTGGTTTTATTTCTTACTTTTCGTAGACGCTGGGTTTGAGTACGCCGATGTAGGGCAGGTTGCGGTACTTCTCGTCGTAGTCGAGGCCGTAGCCCACCACGAACTCGTCCGGCACCGCGAAGCCCTCGTAGTCCGGGGCGATGTCGGCCTTGCGGCGGCTGGGCTTGTCGAGGATGGTGCAGATCTTCACCGAGTTCGGGTTGCGCATCTTGAGCATCGGCACGAGGTTCGACAGGGTGATGCCGGTGTCGAGGATGTCCTCCACGATGAGCACGTCCTTGCCGGAGAGGTCGCCGTCCAGATCCTTGATGATCTTGACGAGGCCGGTGCTGGTGGTGTTGCCGCCGCCGTAGCTGGACACCACCATGAAGTCGATGCTGCACGGGATGCTCACGGCGCGCATCAGGTCGGCCATAAAGACCACCGAGCCCTTGAGGATGGAGACGAGGACGAGGTTCCTGCCCTCATAGTCTTTGCTGATCTGAGCGCCCAGCTCAGCCACTTTCGCTTTCAGCTCCTCTTCCGAAACGAGGACCTTCAAAATATCGTCATGCATGCTCATGATTCGATTCCTCCAAAATTTTCTAGTTCCACCTGCAGCAGCTGCCCGGTGTCCGGCCCGGGGGCCAGCCCATCGGCAAAGCCCTCTCCGCAGACCCACAGCACCTGTCTGCCTGCCGCCAGCAGCGGCAGCGTGTCCCGTTCCCGGGGCGGGATGCCCGCCTCGTTCATCCATTTGCGCAGCTCCCGATCTACCCCCCGCCCGGCCGGACGGAAGCGGTCGCCGGGCTGACGGCAGCGCAGCCGCAGAACAGGACATATCGAGTTTATTTTAGCATAATCTGCCTGATTTTTTAAGTCTTTTTTATGAACACCCTGTGTTTTTTCTTCAAAACAGGCCGAAACCACCCGGATATGCAGCGTTCTGCCGCCGGGCAGCGGATAATCGCCGCCCTCCGGCAGGGATACTTCAAATTTCGGACAGTCCGCTTTTTCGCCCTGCCGACGGGTGTTCTGATCGGCTTCCTCCCGCCAGAGCACGCCGTCCCGGGCGCAGAAGCGGACGGCGTCGGTGAGCTGCACCGCGCCGCTGCCCTTTTCCACAAGGTCGGCCAGCAGGCGGATATATTTTTCCTCCGCGTCCCGCACCGGCTCCACAAGGCTGTGGAGGGCCATGTCGAGGATGAGCGGGTCGGCCTGCCGCAGAGGCTCTGACATCCACACGGGCTGGCCGCTGCGCAGGGCGTATCCCGCCCCGCCGGGCAGGCTTTCTGCGTCCGCTGCCCGGGCCGAAGCCAGCAGCGCATCCGCCTGCCGGGCGAAGTATTCGTCCGCCTTGGCGGCTTTCTCACAGAAGCGGGCCAGATTGCGCTCGGCGGCGCTGTTGACCCCGCAGAGGGCGGGCAGTGCGCCGTGGCGCAGACGGTTGCGGGCGTAGTCGTCGGCGTCGTTGGTCTCGTCGGTGACCCAGCGTTCGCCGCAGGCGCGGCAGACGGCCTCGGTGTCGGCCCTCGTCAGGCAGAGCAGAGGCCGCAGATAGCCCGGGCGGCTGGGCCGGATGCCCGCCGCACCGTGGAGGCCGGTGCCTCTGGCCAGCCGGAACAGCAGCGTCTCAGCCTGGTCACTCCCAGTATGGGCAGTTGCGACGGCATCTATCCCGTCGGCCAGCACCCGCTCAAAGCAGGCATACCGCAGGCGGCGCGCCCAGTCCTCCCCCGCCCGGGGCTTTCCTGCCTCGGCTTCCAGCTCAGCGGCATGGAACACCCGCAGCGGCAGGCCCAGCCGGGCGCAGACCTCCCGGACGAAGGCTTCGTCCCGGTCCGCCGTCTCCCCCCGTAGGCCGTGGTTGACGTGGCAGACCGTGAGGGCGATGCCCTTCTCCTCGGCCAGCGGGCGGATGAGGCAGAGCAGGGCCATGCTGTCGGCCCCGCCCGAAACAGCCAGCGCGAGATGCTTTTTGCCGTCCAGCAGCTTTTCCCGGACGCAGAAGCCGCGCACCGTCTGTAAGATCTCTTCGTAGTTCATCAGCGTTTGAAGTCCACATCCATAAAGCGGGTGTGGGCGCCGTCCCAGCCCAGCGGCACCGTGCTGGTCTCGCCGTGACGGTTCTTTGCCACGATGCACTCGGCGGTGTCGGCGTCCACCTCCGCGCCGTCGGGGTTCTGGCTGGCGTAGTAGGAGTCGCGGTACAGGAAGAGGACGCAGTCGGCGTCCTGCTCGATGGAGCCGGAGTCGCGCAGGTCCGACAGCTGGGGGCGGTGGCTGGAGTTGTTGCCCTGCTTTTCCACCGCACGGGACAGCTGGCTCAGAGCGATGATCGGCACATTCATCTCTTTGGCCATGATCTTGAGGTTTCGGGTGATGGAGCTGATCTCCTGCACGCGGTTCTCGCTGCGCTGGCCGCTGGTCATCAGCTGCAGATAGTCGATGACGATGAGGCCCACGTTGGGGCGGGCGGGGTCCTGATTGACCCGGCGGATCTTCGCCTTCATCTCGGTGATGGTGATGCCCGAGGTGTCGTCCATATAAATCGGTGCGTCGTGCAGTTTTTCGGTGGCGAGGGCCAGATACTCCCAGTCCTCGGCTCGGAGCGCACCGGTGCGGAACGCCTGGCTGTCGATGCCCGCTTCAGCGGAGAGGATGCGGTTGGTCAGCTGCTCCTTCGTCATTTCGAGGCTGAAGATGGCCACCGGCACCTTCTGCTGCATGGCCACGCGGGTCGCGATGTTCAGCGCGAAACTGGTCTTGCCCATACCGGGGCGGGCAGCGAGGATGATGAGGTCGCCGCGGCCAAGGCCGGTGAGGACGGTGTCCAGCAGCCGGAAGCCGGTGGGGATGCCCTTGTACTTGTCGGCGTCGGGGCCGCTGATCTTTTGCAGATTTGTCAGAGTCTCCACCATGCTGGAAGAAAGGGGCGTCAGGGCGCTGGAATCGCGGCCGGAGCGGATCTCATAGATGCGCTGCTCGGCGTTTTCCAGCAGCAGGTCGGCGTCGGGCTCGTCGCCCGCGTCCTGCAAAATGTCCTTTGCGACACCCATCAGCTGGCGCACCAGATACTTTTCCTGCACGATCTGCGCATACGCCTTGACGTTGGAGATGCTGGGGACCGTCTCGGCGAGGCCGGTCAGGTAGACTTTCGCCTCGTCGGCGCTGGGGAACACCCCGTCCGAGATGACGGCGTCCAGCAGGGTGACGAAGTCGATGGTCTGGTCGCTGGTAAAGAGGCGGAGCATCTCGGAGTAGATCTGAGCGTTCTGCCGGGTGTAGAACATCTCGGGCCGGATGATCTCGACGAGGTCGGTCAGGGTCTCGGGTTTCAGCAGCACCGCGCCCAGCACGCTCTGCTCTGCCTGCATATTGTAGGGCAGGTTGATGCCCACGCTCTCGAGGTTGAGTTCGTTATAATGTCGTTCGTTCGGCATGGTCGTTATCCTTCTGCTTTATTTATATAAATGCCGTAAAGCCAAAAAGCGCCCCCTGCCGAGAGGGGGCGCAGATAGCGGTCAAATCAGGCCTGCTCCACTTCTACCTGGACCTTGAAGGAAGCCACGACACCGACATGGAGGCGGACTTTGCCGTTGAAGACGCCCGCGTCCTTGATGTCCTTGGTCTCCAGCTCGATCTTCTTCTTGTCGATGGGAGAACCGGCCAGCTGGGCCAGAGCCTCAGCGACTTCCTTGACGGTGACCTTGCCGTGCAGACGGCCGGAGGCACCGCCCTTGGCCTTGATGACCACGGTCTTGCCCTCGAGCTTCGCGGCCACAGCCTGAGCGGCGGCCACGTTCTCAGCCTCGTGGAAGTCGGCAGCGGCCTCCTTGCCCCGGGCGATATTCACCGCGCTGGCGTCGGCCACAGCGGCCAGCTTGCGCGGGAACAGAAAGTTGCGGGCGTAGCCGTCGGAGACCTCGTGGATCTCGTCCTTCTTGCCGATGCCCTTGACGTCCTGCTTCAGAATCACTTTCATGATAGTATCCCTCACTTCTCACCGGAAAACCG
>OGLQ01000836.1_pt1 | contig 15902 bp, 16 predicted proteins | sample 1572941 | NCBI WGS metagenome assembly OGLQ01 (sample SAMEA2581891, study PRJEB24529) | metagenome | biome: Human gut stool | place: China | collected 2011
AGTGAACCGAATTTATTTAATTTTTAACCTTGTCCATTTTTAGTGGACAGTAGTGTATGTACCTCTATAAGACCTTCGTAAGTCTGGTGCATACAGTCTTCTATAATGTTGTATTTCAAGTCCTTCTTCATTTTTGTCACATACATAACCTCTCTTTGTGTGAGTGTTTCTAGTTTCTCATAATCAATGTATGCACTGTCCATGGCAATTATGTCACCTTTGTTCAGTACTGAGGTCTTAACATGAGAGAATCGTTGGTTGCTGCCGAAGTGAACTTTATGTCTGAAGGGATCCCTTTGTTAACGTGTATGACAGTGTGTACCTTTATACCTCCTTTCTTCTTGCCAGTCTTGGGATGACGTCCCACACCCTTGAACAGGAGATTGGAGAACAGAGTGATAGTGGTGGAATCAATAATCTGAAGACATTTCATTCAGGCTGTATCTTTGTTTTTGCGGCTGTCCGCTAAAATGTGTACTTTAACCCATGATTAGATTTTATTGTTTGACGACTGAAATCTAACGAAAATGGGCTGACCTCACCAATGAAGTCAGCCCTAATTTTATAGATTTGCAAAATTTTTATCGGACAGTAATAATTTTTTTGTAAGCATTCGGTAAACCACGTTGCAAATTTGTGAATCGGTACTATTCGTAGGCGAATTTCATTTAGCTCACCGCAAATGCGTATGGCACTACCGGCAGGTGTACGTATTTCTATCTCTTTTAATCCGCTTGGTGTGGTGGGTGTACTTTTCTGTTTCCGTCCGGTTGTACCGGCAAATGAAGGAATCGGAACAAAAGATCCGCTGTGCGGAAGCTCGATAAACTCACCTTGAGTCGTTTTACCAGATGATTGTTCGGCGGCATAACGGGATTTGCTGTCATAAAACCGCCATACAGGGATATTGAGTTCCTCTAATCTTGACTTATAAGTCACTTTGTGCTCTTTGCTGTAGTTCATTATCTCTACCACTTCTTCTCGTGTCATCATAACTTGGATTTTTGGACGTAAAGTTAATGATGGAAGTTGGAAACGAAAATACGTGGCTTACCGAATGCTTACATTTTTTGAGTTCTTTCTTATTCTGCAGGATTAAACAGCAGGCAAGCTATTCCCATTGATTTTCCTATAAAGGTCAAGGGCATATACATCGGTCATTCCAGAAATGTAATCAAGTACTGCCTGGATTTTTCCATATAATGTAGGAGCATGTACTTCATATTGTTTGGATACACGGTTGATGAGTAGCTTCGAATAGGCCTTGTCTGGATAGCGTACTGCTTCTATCATCAAGTCTATCAGGGTTGTGATAACCTGATAACCTGCCAGCTCAATGTCCAGTACATCTTTTGAGCAATAGATTTTGGCAAAAGCTGTTTTTGAACAATTCTCGTATGCTTGTCTTATGGGTTTGTCCATATGCTTGATGAGGGGTCCCTCGAATGTACCATTCAGTATATCTTCTTCATTGTCTACAAAGACCTGTGTGCATGCCTTTATCAGTACTCCGATGGCAGATGTACGCAAGTAGGCTATTTGTTCGTTTGTGTCGGCCACCAGTTTACATATCTCATTGATTCGTTTCAATCTGGATTCTGTGAAAAACTGCAGGTATAGTTCTTTTGTTTCCTGAGTAGTCAGAATCTTTAGCTTATGCGCATCTTCAATATCCATCATCTGATAACAAATATCGTCTGCTGCTTCTACCAGATAAACAAGCGGATGGCGTGCATAGCGTATGGGCTCACCATCTTTACTTAATTTGATGATACCTAACTCTTCGGCAATGCGCTTGTAGTCTTCTTCTTCGCTCAGGAAGAAGCCAAATTTTTGCTTTTTGCCGGCAAGGCGTGATGAAAACGGATATTTTACAATAGAAGCAAGAGTAGAATATGTCATGACAAAACCTCCCGGACGCCTTCCTTCGAATTGATGAGTTAGCAGACGGAATGCATTTGCATTGCCTTCGAAATGGGTGAGATCCTCCCACTCTGCCTCCGAAAGCAGGGGTTTGAGTGCAAGCCCTTTTCCTTCCGAAAAATATGTGCCGATAGCTTTTTCACCCGAATGACCGAAAGGTGGGTTCCCTAAGTCGTGTGCAAGGCAGGCTGCCGAAACGATTGCTCCTATTTCTGATAAGTGAGAATCGGATAATTCCGGATGCTTTTGTAATAAGCTGGCTGCTATATCGTTTCCAAGCGATCTCCCTACACAAGAAACCTCCAGACTGTGTGTCAGACGATTGTGTACAAAGATACTCCCTGGAAGGGGAAATACCTGAGTCTTGTTTTGCAGTCGTCGGAAAGGAGCAGAGAAGATAAGGCGATCGTAATCTCGCTGAAATTCGGTTCTATCTTCTTTTCTTATTTCGTGCAGAGCCTCCAGTCCAAAGCGTTTGTTTGATATGAGTTGTTTCCAGTTCATAACCGATTGTGATAGTTTTTGCAAACTTAAAGAAAAAATAAATACAAACAGATGTGTAAGTTTTTTTGTTTTTAGCTTTGAAATGGTTTTGTGTAAATCTCTTGCTTTTTTACAGGCTTTATAGTTATTTGTTTCCTGCTATTCTGAAATATAATAAAAAATGATAAACATAAACTGTAAGTCCTCTGAAATGTTTAACTTCGCAAAATTAAATGATATAACAATGAAAGTACAGATTATAAATAAATCAAAGCATTCGTTACCTCAGTATGCAACAAGTAGTTCGGCCGGAATGGATTTACGTGCCAATTTGGATAATCCTATTGTATTGAAACCTTTGCAACGTTGTCTTGTCCCTACTGGACTGTATATCGCTCTTCCTGAAGGTTTTGAAGCACAAATACGTCCGAGGAGCGGACTTGCTTTGAAAAAAGGTATTACTTTACTGAATACTCCGGGTACGATTGATGCTGATTATCGTGGAGAAATAGGTGTAATCGTGATCAATCTTTCCGCTGAAGACTTTATAATAGAAGACGGGGAGCGCATTGCACAGATGGTAATTGCCCGCTATGAACAGGCTGAATGGCAGGAAGTGGAAGTGCTGGAAGATACAGAACGTGGTGCTGGAGGATTTGGGCATACAGGAGTCAAATAGAATGATGTGCGATTCCTTTATTTTTAATAGTCATTGATATGCGAAAAATTATATATATCATATCACTCTGTATGGCGGTGGGATTAGCCGCTTGTGGTACTTCGGGCAAGCAGGCGAAAACAAAAAGCCAGCAGGCCGAATTTGTAAAAGATCCGCTGACTCCTGAACAGCGCAGAAAATTTGATTATTATTTTCTGGAAGCTGTACGCATGAAGCAAAAAGGAGAATACGATGCGGCTTATGAACTTTATCAGCACTGTCTTGATATTTATCCGACTTCGGGGGCTGCTCTGTATGAAATAGCCCAATTTTATATGTATTTGGGGCAAGAAGAAAAAGGTGAACAGGCTTTGAAGCAGGCTGTCAGTTCGGATGAGTCCAATTTTTGGTATAAGCAAACGTTAGCTTCTTATTACGAACGGAAGCGTAACGTACCTAGAGCGATAACAGTTTATGAAAATATGGCAGACCAGTTTCCTTCTCGTCTGGAACCGCTGATGTCTTTGATTGACCTGTATAATCAGACTAAAAGCTATCAGCAGGTCATTAACACACTGAATCGTTTGGAGGAACTGGATGGAAAGTCGGAGCAAATCAGTATGGAAAAATTCCGTATGTATCTGCTGTTGGGTGATCAGGAAAAAGCATTTACGGAAATAGAAAGCTTGTCGAAAGAATATCCTTATGATATGCGCTATCAGACTATTTTGGGGGATGTGTATTTGAATAATGACAAGCCTCAGGAAGCTTTGGGTATTTATCAACGTATATTGAAAGAAGAACCAGGTTATGCTCCTGCTTTGGTATCGATGGCTTCTTATTATCAGAAGACCGGACAGGATAGTTTGTATCAGATGCAGCTTGATACAATTCTGTTGAATGATAATGTGCTGTCGGATACGAAAATGGAAATTATGCGTCAGCTGATTCTTCAGTCGGAACAAGGAACGAAGGACAGTACGCAGATTGTTTCTTTGTTTCAGAATATACTGAAGCGGCCGCAGCAAAATGCCGATCTGGCAATGTTGTGTGCACAGTATTTGCTGACAAAAAAAATGGAGAAAGAGGCCGTTCCGGTATTGCACCAAATATTAAAACTTGATCCGGAAAATAAACCTGCACGTCTTCAGTTGCTGAGTTATGCTATACGTGATAACAATCTGGATGAAGTGATACAGATAGCAAAGCCAGCATTGGAGTATAATCCGGAGTCGCTTGAGTTCTATTATTATCTGGGTATCGCCCATCATCAGAAAGGAGAGGATGATGAGGCTCTGGATGTCTTTACACGAGGGGTGAAACAGATAAACGAAAAGAGCGATAAAGGTATTGCGTCCGACTTCTACGCCATATTGGGTGATTTGTATCATTCCAAGGAAATGCATGCGGAAGCTTATGCAGCCTATGATTCTTCTTTGGTGTACAATCCGGATAATATTGCGACACTGAACAATTATGCTTATTTCCTTTCTGTTGAACGTAAGAATTTGGATAAAGCAGAAGAAATGAGTTATCGCACGGTAAAGGCTGAACCGAATAATGAAACTTATCTTGATACTTATGCGTGGATTCTGTTCGAAAAAGGAAGATATACCGAAGCGCGCATTTATATTGAACAAGCTTTACGTAATAAAGGAGATAAGAGCCGCACGATAGTAGAGCATGCCGGTGATATTTATTATATGTCGGGAGAGAAAGGCAAGGCGTTGGAGTATTGGAAAAAAGCAGACGCAATGGATGAAACTCCTGAAGATGGGTCTACTCCTCCAACGGAAAAGGAAAAGAAACGTTTGAAGCAAAAAATAGCTCAAAAGAAATATATTGCAGAATGATAAAATTGGTTGTAAGATATTTATATGTACTGGTTGCCCTTGTGCTGGTAGCTTCGTGTTCGTCTACCCGAAAGCTGGAAAGGACTCCCATGATTGGAGGATTGACCGGTGAGGCATATATGGAAAAAGTGATCGAACTTTCGCCTTCGTGGAAGACTGTTAGTGGAAAGGTTGCACTGACTTTGAATATGGAGGGGCAGAAAGATGCAAAGGTAAGTGCTACGCTTCGTCTGAAACGCGGAGAATCTATACAATTGCTTGTTGCTCCGTTATTGGGTATTGAAGTTGCACGCCTGGAAATTACTCCTGGTGGATTGCTGGCTGTCGACCGGTTGAATAAACGGTATGTTAACGTTTCGTTCGAAGAACTTAGTCGCCTGGCGAATACGGACTTGAGTTTTAATATTCTGCAATCGCTGTTCTTGAATGAATTATTTTTACCGGGAAAAGTGCAGCTGGATGTATCTGATGCGAAATCTTTCCGTATTTCGTTAGAAAATGGCTATGCCCTGCTGGAAGCGAAACCTTCCAAAGGACTGTCTTATCGTTTCCGTACTTCTGCCGATCGTGGATTACTGGAGGAGAGTCGCATAGGAGTGTCGAATACGCCTTATGCATTGAATTGGAAATATGATGATTTTACAACGTTGGACAATCGTTTGTTTCCTAGTCATATGTTGCTTGCTGTAGAAGGAACAGGAAAAACCCTTTCACTTGATATGAAATTTTCACGCCTGTCGGTCGGTGGAGACTGGGAAGGAAAGACTGAACTTTCATCCCGTTATCAACAAATTGAATTGCAGGAACTGCTAAAGACTTTGTTTAAGCAATGAAACGATTACTTGTGTTGTTGATGGTCTGCCTGCTCTGTGTACAAGGATTTACACAAAGCACGCGCAAAATCCGAGAATTGGAAAAACAGCATGCGGAGTTGCAGAAACAGATTTCTGCATCGGAAACCCTATTGCAGTCGACTAAGAAGGATGTAAAAAGTCAGTTGGATAATTTAGCTTTATTGTCGGGGCAGATTAATGAACGCAAGAAATATATTGAAACAATCGAGCAGGATGTAAAGATTATACAGACTGAAGTCAGTCGTTTACAGGTGGAACTGAAAGCTTTGCAGCGAGAGCTGGCTGATAAGAAGAAAAAGTATGAACAGTCAGTGAAGTATATGTATCAGAATAAGTCGATACAAGAGAAGCTGATGTTTATTTTTTCTGCTGATAATTTAAGCCAGATGTATCGCCGGTTAAGGTATGTCCGTGAATATGCTGATTATCAGCGTTTGCAAGGACTACAAGTGGAAAGGAAGCAGAAACAGGTTTCAGAAAAACAACAAACGCTGTTGGCTAGCAGAAAGGCTAAAGAAGAGATGCTGAAACAGGGAGAAGCTGAAAGATTGAAGCTGGAAGAACAGGAAAAGGAACGTAAAACGTTGCTTACTTCTCTGCAAAAGAAACAGCGGAGCATTCAGTCTGAAATTTCGAAGAAGCGTCGTTCTGCAGATCGATTGAATGCACAGATTGATCGCCTGATTGAAATAGAAATAGAAAACGCGCGTAAAAGAGCTGAAGAAGAAGCACGACGTAAGGCTGAGAAGAAAGCTGGAACGGTCAAGGAAAAGGCGGTGGCTACCGGAGAAAGTAAAGAAGGTGCTAAGTCTAAAACTACTCTGTCGAAAATGGGAGAGTATAAAGTGGATTCAGAAGATCGTCGCTTGTCGGGTGTCTTTACGCAAAATAAAGGTCGGCTTCCGATTCCTATTACCGGACCTTATGTGATAGTAGGGCATTTTGGACAGTATCAGGTCAAAGGCCTGCGAAACGTACGTCTGGACAATAAAGGTATTGATATAAAAGGCAAAGATGGCGCACAGGCTCGTGCTATATTCGATGGAGAAGTTTCGGCTGTATTCCAATATAACGGATTGTCGAATGTACTCGTCCGTCATGGTAGCTATATCTCAGTATATTGTAACTTGTCGTCGGTACTGGTGAAAAAAGGCAGTGTATTGAAGGCACGCGATATTATTGGTCAGGTAAATACCGATAAAGACGGCAATACGGTTCTTCATTTCCAGCTTCGCAAAGAAACTGAAAAATTAAATCCGGAACTTTGGTTACATCGTTGATGTGTTGCTAATCGGAAGTTTATAAAAGTCTATTTGGGTGTTGCCTTGCGTGGCTTAGGTAGTTTCTTTTGTAAAGGGAGATTAGCTCTCGGACTAATGAAGATATATCATGACAGTTAAAGCATGTGGTATTGCTTGAACGAATAAAAACAAAAATTCTGGTGATTGTTCAAAATGAATGATCACCAGAATTTGTTTTGTTCAGGATTGTATTCAAATCCTACAGCTTTTAGCTTGTTTACGATTTCTTCTTTGCTGACCTGCATGTCTTGGCAAAGCGCATCCAGAGAAGGATAGAAATCCCGAAGTTTCATGTTGATGAAGCTAAATAGCATCATCGGGTCTTTAGGTAATTCCATAATGTTTGTTGTTTATTTTATTTGCGGGTGCAAAATTACATGATTTTGCCTTTCATTGTTCCGATAATTAGCAAGATATAACATACTTCGGTTACTTTTGTGTGGATGTGGGCTCTTAAAACGGAAATAATTGTAAAATAAATACTAAAGTTTTCAATGTTACCCCCTTCAACTCGGGAAAAAACATTACCTTTGCACTCTCAATAATGATCATTATATAGACTCAAAAAGTATTTGTGAAACATGATGGAGCTTGATTTACTCACAGCTATATCACCTATTGACGGTCGATACAGAAGCAAAGCCGGTGCTTTGGCTGCTTATTTTTCAGAGTTTGCACTGATAAAATATCGTGTGCAGGTTGAAATCGAATATTTTATAACTTTGTGTGAATTGCCGTTGCCGCAGCTGAAAAGTTTCGATTCAGCACGTTTCGAATCATTGCGTGATATTTATCGTAACTTCTCAGAAACAGACGCTCAGCGCATTAAAGAGATTGAAAGTGTTACAAACCATGATGTAAAGGCTGTTGAGTATTTCATCAAGGAACAGTTTGATAAATTGGGAGGTCTGGAATCTTATAAGGAATTTATTCATTTCGGTCTGACTTCTCAGGATATTAATAATACTTCTGTGCCTTTGTCTATCAAAGATGCATTGAATGATGTTTATTATCCGCAGATTCAGAAGCTGATTGATCAGCTGACAGCGTATGCGGAAGAATGGAAAGATATTCCGATGTTGGCTAAAACACACGGCCAACCGGCATCTCCAACTCGTCTGGGTAAAGAAATTATGGTATTTGCTTACCGTTTGAACCGTCAGTTGGCTGTTCTGAAAGCATGTCCTATTACTGCTAAGTTTGGTGGTGCAACTGGTAATTATAATGCTCATCATGTAGCATATCCGGAGTTTGACTGGAAAGCGTTCGGAAATAAGTTTGTTGCAGAAAAGCTCGGTCTGGAGCGTGAAGAATATACTACTCAGATTTCTAATTACGATAATCTTGGTGCCATATTTGATGCTATGAAACGTATCAATACGATTATGATTGATATGAATCGTGATTTCTGGCAGTATATTTCTATGGAATACTTTAAACAGAAAATCAAAGCGGGAGAAGTTGGTTCAAGTGCGATGCCTCATAAGGTAAATCCTATCGATTTTGAAAATGCAGAGGGTAACTTGGGTATGGCAAATGCTGTATTGGAACATTTGTCGTCTAAACTCCCTGTATCACGTTTGCAGCGTGACTTGACAGACTCTACGGTTTTGCGTAACATCGGTGTTCCGTTCGGACATACAGTGATTGCTATCCAGAGCTCATTGAAAGGACTCGGTAAATTGCTGTTGAACGAGCATAAGATTTATGAGGACTTGGATAACTGTTGGAGTGTGGTGGCAGAAGCTATTCAGACTATTCTCCGCCGTGAGGCATATCCACATCCTTATGAAGCATTGAAAGCGCTGACTCGTACAAATCAGGCTATCAACGAAGCTTCTATTAAAGATTTTATTGAAACACTGAATGTCAGTGAAGATATTAAGAAGGAATTGCGTGCGATAACTCCGCACAATTATACAGGAATGTAATATAAAAAAAGTCTAGCCCGAGAAGGGTGCATTTATTAATTTATAAACAGAAAACAACAATTATGGCAGAAAGAGAAAACAGACAAGATGGTGAAAACACTCAGTCTGGCCGCGATGGTTACAAGTCTTACAACAGAGAAGGTTATAACAGATACAACCGCAACGAGGGAGGTAATAATTACGGGCGTCGTCCGCGCTTTGCTTCGAATAATGAAGGAGGTGAGCGTCCTCAGCGTTCTTACAACTCTCGTTACAATAATAATGGTGACGGTGGAGAACAGCGTCCGTATCGTCCGCGTTTTAACGGTGGTCAGCAGGGTGAAGGTGGTTATCGCCAGCAACGCTCATATGGCAATCGTTCGTCGTACGATAATAATAACGGTGAACGTTCTTCATACAATCCGAACTTTAATAATAATGCTCGTCCGCATCGTCCGTATAATTCTCGTTATAATAGCAACAATAATGGAGAAGGTGGAGAGCAACGTTCATATCGCCCTCGTTTCAATAATGCACAGCAGGGTGAAGGTGGATATCGTCCGCAGCGTCCTCGTTTCAATAACGGTGGCGGACAGCAAGGAGGATACAATCGCCAGCAGGGTGGAGGATATCGTCCTCGTACAGCCGACTATAATCCGAATGCTAAGTATAGCATGAAGAAGCAAATAGAATACAAGGATGTATTGACTGATCCGGATGAACCAATTCGTTTGAATAAATTCTTGGCAAATGCTGGGATCTGTTCTCGTCGTGAGGCTGATGAATTTATTACTGCCGGAGTTGTTTCGGTAAATGGAATAGTGGTTACTGAACTTGGTACAAAGGTAAAACGTACAGACGAAATTAAGTTCCACGATCAGCCGGTTAATATCGAACGTAAAGTATACGTTTTGTTGAACAAGCCGAAGGACTGTGTTACTACTTCTGATGACCCTCAGGAGCGTAAGACTGTTATGGATTTCGTAAAAGGTGCTTGTAAGGAACGTATTTATCCGGTAGGACGTCTGGACCGTAATACAACTGGTGTATTGCTGCTGACCAATGACGGTGATTTGGCTTCGAAACTGACTCATCCAAAATATCTGAAGAAGAAAATCTATCACGTTTATTGTGATAAGAATGTGACTAAGGCTGATTTGGATCAGATCGTATCTGGTATTACTCTGGATGACGGTGAAATTCATGCTGACGCAGTTAGCTATGCTTCAGAAACAGATAAGTCGCAGGTTGGTATCGAAATACACTCAGGAAAGAATCGTATCGTACGTCGTATTTTCGAAGCTTTGGGCTATCGTGTAATTAAGCTGGACCGTGTATATTTTGCAGGACTGACTAAGAAGGGCTTGCGTCGCGGTGACTGGCGTTACCTGACTGAGCAGGAAGTAAACATGCTCCGTATGGGATCTTTTGAATAATTAGTTAATGAAATAATAACATGGAAACAATTCGTAGAACAAAAATTGTTGACCTTTTGAAATGCCGTGATTTCGGGACAATGGTCAATGTGAAAGGGTGGGTTCGTACTCGCCGTGGTAGCAAACAGGTAAACTTCATTGCCTTGAATGACGGTTCTACTATAAATAATGTACAGGTCGTTGTCGATTTGGCAAACTTTGATGAAGAGTTACTGAAACAAATTACTACTGGTGCATGTATCAGCGTAAATGGCGAACTGGTAGAATCGGTAGGATCAGGACAAGCTGCAGAAATTCAGGCTCGTGAAATAGAAGTGTTGGGTACTTGTGACAATACTTATCCTCTTCAGAAGAAAGGACACTCTATGGAATTTTTGCGTGAGATCGCTCATTTGCGTCCACGTACTAATACTTTTGGAGCTGTGTTCCGTATTCGTCATAATATGGCTATAGCTATTCATAAGTTCTTCCATGAACGTGGATTCTTCTATTTCCATACACCTCTTATTACAGCTTCCGATTGTGAAGGTGCCGGTCAGATGTTCCAGGTAACAACAATGAATCTATACGATCTGAAAAAGGATGAAAATGGATCTATCATTTATGATAATGACTTTTTCGGCAAACAGGCTAGCTTGACTGTTTCTGGTCAGCTGGAAGGTGAATTGGCTGCTACTGCATTGGGCGCTATTTATACATTTGGTCCGACATTCCGTGCTGAAAATTCAAACACTCCACGTCACTTGGCTGAGTTCTGGATGATTGAGCCGGAAGTTGCTTTCAATGATATCAATGACAATATGGACTTGGCAGAAGAGTTCATTAAGTATTGTGTTCAGTGGGCGCTTGATAACTGCTACGATGATGTGAAATTCCTGAATGATATGTTCGATAAGGGATTGATCGAACGTCTGCAGGGTGTGTTGAAGGAAGAATTTGTACGTTTGCCTTATACAGAAGGTATCAAGATCCTGGAAGATGCTGTTGCTAAAGGTCACAAGTTTGAATTCCCTGTATATTGGGGTGTAGACTTGGCTTCTGAACATGAACGTTATCTGGTGGAAGAACACTTCAAACGTCCTGTTATCTTGACAGATTATCCGAAGGAAATCAAGGCATTCTATATGAAACAGAATGAAGATGGTAAGACTGTTCGTGCAATGGATGTGCTCTTCCCGAAAATTGGTGAGATTATCGGTGGATCTGAACGTGAGGCTGATTATGACAAACTGTTGACTCGTATTCAGGAACTGAATATTCCGATGAAAGATATGTGGTGGTATCTTGATACACGTAAGTACGGTTCATGTCCTCATTCTGGCTTTGGATTGGGATTCGAACGTTTGCTGCTGTTCGTTACAGGTATGGCAAATATTCGTGATGTAATTCCTTTCCCGCGTACTCCGCGTAATGCTGAATTCTAAAAAAACTTTTATTCATAATACAACAAGAGACGGATTTCTGAATACAGAATTCTGTCTCTTGTTTTTTTCTTGTCATGTGAAAATCCGTATCTTCAGGATGAAGTAAAGTAGTAAGGAATAGTGAAATAAAAAAGTGGAATTATAACTTTTAATGCGATATATTTTATATATTTGTATATCAACTCATTTCTCGTTTAACCTCTTAAATTTATTTGTTATGAAAACACGTTCTTTATTCCTTTGGGTAGTATCCCTCTTTTTGGGCGTTACAAATTTGTTGGCTCAGGATGTTCAGGAAAAAATTCCTTCTACATTGAGTGGTGTATGGCAAATGTGTTTTTACCGCTCTAGTTCTCCTAATGTTGTAGGTGAGTTGAAGACTGGTAACTCTCTTAAAATTCTTTCAGATGATGGTCGTTTTATTAATTTGGTAATGATGCAGACCGGCGCTATCATTATCGGCTATGGTACATATAAGCAGGAGTCCGAGAATTCATATACAGAATATGTAGAGAAGAATCTGCATTTGCCACAGCTGAATGGAGAAAAAAATGTAATGCAGTTTGAATTAGAGGAAAATGGTAACCTGATGCTTGTGAAGTATTATCTGAAAACTGACCGTAATGGAAATAAAATAGACTCTTGGTGTCATGAAATATGGAAAAGGGTAGAGATGCCTTCTGCTTATCCTGAAAATATCATTCGCTAATTACCCCTAAGTCAGAGGCTTGTGTGTAGAAAAAAATACTTAAAATCTTTGCCAGTTCAGATAAAAGCAGTAATTTTGCAAGCCGATTATTATCAAATAGTGATAAAAGTTTAATTCTGAAGGCTTTATATCTTCTTTGTCCGGGAAGAGTAAGTCGTAGGAATTTGTTTTTTAGTAGTTAACATTTTAAAAAAGATTTAAGAGTGGATACTTTAAGTTACAAGACCATTTCTGCAAACAAAGAAACTGCGACTAAAGAATGGGTCGTAGTGGATGCTGCCGATCAGGTGGTAGGTCGCCTCGGTGCAAAAGTTGCAAAGTTGTTGAGAGGTAAGTATAAACCAAACTTCACCCCTCATGTAGACTGCGGTGATAACGTTATTATCATCAATGCAGACAAAGTGAAATTTACAGGAAACAAGTGGAATGATAAAATCTACTTGAGCTACACCGGTTATCCGGGCGGTCAGCGCGAAATTACTCCGGCTCGCTTGATGGCTAAACCGAACGGCGCTGAAAAATTGATGAAGAGAGTAGTAAAAGGTATGCTTCCGAAAAATCGTCTGGGAGCTAAGTTGCTGGGCAACCTTTATGTATACGAAGGTGCTGAACATAAGCATGAAGCTCAGACTCCGAAAGTAATTGATATTAACACACTTAAATAATAAAGAATGGAAGTAGTAAATGCATTAGGCAGACGTAAAAGCGCAGTTGCTCGCGTTTTCGTAAGCGAAGGTACAGGAAAGATTACTATTAACAAGAGAGACCTTGCACAGTACTTTCCATCAACTATTCTGCAGTATGTAGTAAAACAGCCTTTGAATAAGCTGGAAGTAGCTGAAAAATATGATATTAAAGTTAACTTGTGCGGTGGTGGATTTACTGGTCAGTCACAGGCTTTGCGTCTGGCTATCGCTCGTGCACTGGTTAAAATTAACCCTGAAGACAAGAAGACTCTTCGTGCAGAAGGCTTCATGACTCGTGATCCTCGTTCTGTTGAACGTAAAAAACCGGGTCGTCCAAAAGCACGTCGCAGATTCCAGTTCAGTAAACGTTAAGAGTTGGTGGAATGTTGGAACGGACAAGTTGCTTAATTTTTTTCAACTTTCACTTTTCAACTCTCAACTAAGAAAGCGTTTAGTATCTAAACCGTCGGGATTTTCCCTACAAGTGTTTGCGGAGAAACTACCCGGCAGTTGGTTCAATTAACAAAAAAGAAAGTAAACGATTTAAAGATTAAAACAATGTCAAGAGTAAATTTTGATACATTATTGGAGGCTGGTTGCCACTTCGGACACCTTAAGAGAAAGTGGAACCCTGCAATGGCTCCTTATATTTTCATGGAACGCAACGGAATCCATATCATCGACCTGAACAAAACCGTTGCTAAAGTTGATGAAGCTGCTGAAGCTTTGAAGCAGATTGCAAAATCAGGAAAGAAAGTCCTGTTTGTTGCTACTAAAAAACAAGCAAAACAGGTAGTAGCTGAGAAAGCTGCTTCTGTAAACATGCCTTATGTAATCGAGCGTTGGCCGGGTGGTATGTTGACTAACTTCCCGACTATCCGTAAGGCTGTGAAGAAAATGGCTACTATCGATAAATTGACTAACGATGGTACTTATTCAAACTTGTCAAAGAGAGAAGTTCTTCAGATTTCTCGTCAGCGTGCTAAATTGGAAAAGAACTTAGGTTCTATCGCTGATTTGACTCGTCTGCCGTCTGCATTGTTCGTTATCGACGTATTGAAAGAAAATATCGCAGTTCGCGAAGCTAACCGTTTGGGTATTCCTGTATTCGCTATCGTTGATACAAACTCAGATCCTTCAAACGTAGATTTCGTAATTCCTGCAAATGATGACGCTACTAAGTCTGTAGAAGTTATCTTGGATGCTTGCTGCGCTGCTATGGCAGAAGGTTTGGAAGAAAGAAAAGCTGAAAAAGTAGATATGGAAGCTGCTGGTGAAAATGCACCAAAAGCAGCTAAGAAGAAAACTACTAAAGCACGCATGGATAAGGCTGAAGAAGACGCAATCAATGCTGCTAAAGCTGCCGCTTTCATCGGTAAAGACGAAGAAGCTTAATATACTTTAAGTTGAGAGTTGAGAGTTGAAAGTTGAGAGTTACTATATAAAAGCAATTCTCAACTCTCTGTTCTCAGCTCTCATTTGCTTTATAATAGATTTATTTATTAACTCAATAAAAAGAAATTACTATGGCTGTAAGTATGGCTGATATCACCAAGCTTCGTAAAATGACTGGAGCTGGTATGATGGACTGTAAAAACGCTTTGACTGAATCAGAAGGCGATTTCGACAAAGCAGTGGAAATTATCCGTAAGAAAGGACAGGCTGTTGCTGCAAAACGTTCTGACCGTGAAACTTCAGAAGGTTGTGTATTGGCAAAATCAACAGGTGACTATGCTGCTATGATTGCTTTGAAGTGTGAAACTGACTTCGTTGCTAAAAATGCAGATTTCGTTGCTTTGACTCAAGCTATCCTTGACGCTGCTATCGCTAACAAGTGTCAGACTTTGGATGATGTAAAAGCTCTTCCGATGGGTAGCGGTACTATCGCTGATGCTATCGTTGAACGTAGCGGTATCACTGGTGAAAAGACTGAATTGGATGGCTATTTCTTCGTTTCTGGTGCTTGCACTGCTGTTTACAACCACATGAACAAGAATCAGCTTTGTACAATTGTATCTTTCAACAAAGTTTGCGATGAAAAAGTTGCTCACGAAATCTGTATGCAGATTGCAGCTATGAACCCGATCGCTATCGACGAAGCAGGCGTTCCTGAATCAGTAAAACAAGAGGAAATCAACGTTGCTATCGAAAAGACTAAAGCTGAACAGGTACAGAAGGCTGTAGAAGCTGCTTTGAAGAAAGCTGGCATCAATCCTGCTCATGTAGACAGCGAAGAACACATGGAAAGCAACATGGCTAAGGGATGGATCACTGCTGAAGACGTAGCTAAAGCAAAAGAAATTAAGGAAACTGTAGCTGCTGAAAAGGCTGCTAACTTGCCTCAGGCTATGATCGAAAATATCGCTAAAGGTCGTTTGGGCAAATTCTTGAAAGAAGTTTGTCTGTTGAACCAAGAAAGCATTATGGATCCGAAGAAGAATGTAGCAGAAGTATTGAAAGCTGCAGATCCTGAATTGGCTATCACAGAATTCAAACGTTTCACTTTGCGTGCTGAATAATAACTTCTTCTCTGAGAAGCATTAAAATATAAAGTCATCTATTTCCTTTTGTAGAGAAATAGATGACTTTTTTAATTTTATTTTTTTACAAAGGGACACTCAGTAAATAATATAAAATTAGCCAACTAATTCATACACAATGTATT
>OGLQ01000837.1_pt1 | contig 15898 bp, 6 predicted proteins | sample 1572941 | NCBI WGS metagenome assembly OGLQ01 (sample SAMEA2581891, study PRJEB24529) | metagenome | biome: Human gut stool | place: China | collected 2011
AAATAATATCTTTATATATTTCTATTTTTTCCTGAAAATTCATAATTATCCCACCTTATACATTATCCATCATTCTAATTTTAGTACCCCCCCCCGATGATTTCAACACTTTTCGACTTTTTTCTTACATTTTATTAACATTCTTAATTGACCATCTGAAACAGGTGGTGATTAGGTGTCAAGTTTTGTACATGTAAAAGCCATAATTTTACTTATAAAATTATGGTTTAAATTTTATAAATTCAAATCTTATTTAAAAAGATGTGTCATATGGTTTATTAAGAAAAAAATTACGAAACGAGTTTGTTTCGTAGTTATTTATAAATAATTTTGTATATTTTGCTCCGTTCTTCTTTACAGTTTCGATAATTTTCTTTGCAGATGCATCAACCAATTGGTGATCATATGCTTTCAGTGTAATTCTCATTACTTGACTTGCCATAAAAAAAGTCGCCTCCTTTTCGTACTATTAAACTCAAGTACGACAAGCGGTGACTGTACACTCTCCCGTGTGTGTCGTGAGAACTCACACGTTGTTACCGTTTTTCATCGGTTGTTATTGATTCGTACAGTGACTTGTCGCCAGTTTCCTAACTTGACATTCGCTCCACGGAACACCTACTATTATAAGTAGCAACCTCACGCTTCAACGCTATCATGTCACAGCTTTTTTAGTATACATGATTTCTTTTCATTTTTCAAGACTTTTTTTTATTTTTTTCTGCCAGTTCGTTTACAAGAGAAAATTTCTCATAAATCTGCTGCAAAACCGACTGCTATACCACTGTTTCAAGCTTTTGCAGCCGAACTGTTACTCTTATATTTATAAATAGGAAGAAACGCTGAATCTTAGGCTTTTTTTCGGCACTTTACTGAACTAAATTTCACCTTTGAATCCATTGACTTTTCCTATTGAACTTGTTACAATTATCAATAGATAAAGACATATTTTTAACAAGGTATATTCAATATCGGGGGCTTTGCATATACTATCTCTTTGATATGTCTCTATTTTTTACCAATTTTCAAAATTTAATATTTAATCTGGAGGGATATTATATGAACGCTACTCTTATTTTACGTATCGTTATTATTGCTTATACTGCAGTTTTTGCTATTTACTGGATTGCCGACTGTATCAAACATAAAGAAGAATTGTTACTTATTGGTATTATCACTAACTTTTTCGATACATTAGGAATTGGTAGTTTCGCTACCACTCAGGCAGGTTTCAAATTTACAAAGTCTTGTGATGACGAAGTAATGCCAGGTACTCTCAACGTTGGAGATGCGATTCCTGTCGTAACAGAATTCGTACTCTTCCTTGGATTGATTGACTTAGACACAGTTACATTAGTAGGTTTACTTGCAGCAGCTGCAATCGGTTCTTACATCGGTGCAGGTATCGTTTCAAAACTTCCTGTAAAACAGATCCGTATCGCTTTAGGTGTTGCATTACTTTTCCTTGCAGTGATGATGGGTTGTAAATTAATGGAAGTTGGACCATTCGGTGCTGCCGGAACAGCTACAGGTCTTACAGGCGTAAAACTTGTTCTTGGTATCGTAATCAACTTCTTCTTAGGTGCTTTGATGACAATCGGTGTTGGACTTTACGCTCCATGTATGGCTATGATTGGTGCACTTGGTATGAATATTAAATCTGCATTCCCTATTATGATGGGTTCTTGTGCATTCTTAATGCCATCTTGTGGTATCAAATTCATCAAAGAAGGAAAATACGACAGAAAAGCTTCTGTTATGTTAACAGTTGGTGGTATGATCGGTGTATTCATCGCTTACTTCTTAGTAAAAGAGATGCCAACTACAGTGTTGACATGGATTGTTATCGTAGTAATGATTTACACAGCACTTACATTCTTCAAAGATGCGAAAAAACTTTCATAGTTCTATATACGCAAACAGAAACCGGAGCAAAAGCTCCGGTTTCTTCTTTATTATAATACTATCGCTTCTCTTTTCTCTTTCTTTCCATTAGGACAACTAACATCGATACTGCTACTACAAGCCAAACAATCATAGAATTGTTATCTCCTGTTTTCACACTCGATTGCTCTTTTGGATTTTCTTTTGGATTTTCTTTCTGATTTCCACTTTCCGGCTTATCCGGTGTTGTGCCACTTTCAGATTTTTCTTCCAATCCCTGAACTGCCGCTCTCAGCATATCTGATGCCTTTCTCACATCAGCACTTGTCGCATTCTCATCAAATGCAACTTTCTTTGCAAACTCCAATGCTGATTCCACCTTGCCTGCTGATTCCTCAGTATATCCTGTAAGATCCATTTGTTCCACATCTTTGATCAACTCTTCTAATTTTTCCTTGCTCGGAATTTGTCTCAGATCAAAAATCGCCTTCTGCAATTGTCCAAATGCTGCATCTACCGCTTCCTGAGTTGCCTTTTCATCCTCATATACCTCTTTTGCAAGTTCATAAGCTTTCACAAAAGCTTCTCTCGTTACAGGTGTATAGGAATCAAGCTCTTTCCTGTATTGTTCTGCCTCATCCAGTTTCTTCTTAAGATCTTCTTTTTTCACAGGCGTGCTCGGAATCAACTCCAACCCTTTTTCTGCTTCCTGCAGCCGTTTTAATGCTTCATCAACTGTTTCTTGTGCCGACTTTTCATCGTCCAATACTGCTTTTGCATTTGCAATTGCATCTTCCATCACTTTGCGGCTCTGTTCCGTGTACATACTCAGATCCATTTTAGCCGCCTTATCATAGGCTTCCTGTAGTTCTGCCTTGTCAACCGGCACTTCTACCTTTTTCGGTCCGGTAATGCGAATCTCAGTAGCGGAAGCATAATTATTAGAATCCGTCGAAAGCGACTCTACCGCATAGACACGGACATTTGTTGCCTCCACTTCTGAAAAACTTGCCTTTTTCCAACTGTTTCCAGAACTCCATGTTCCACTGCTCACTTCCTGATAACTCTGTCCGTTGTCAGCACTCACTTCAATTCTGTATTTTGTGATAACTCCATTTGTTCCACTTGTTCTTGGCAACAAACGGATTCCATCCACCAGTTGTTTTTCCGGAAGCCGGATATCAATCCACAGGTCTTCTCTCTCTGCCCCAGCCCATGAAGAATGCCACAGCGTTCCTGTATTGTTATCCAGAACATAATTTGCCAAGCCTTCCGTCTCACTTCCTGCCTGCTCACTTCCGGCAGTTGCAGTCATTCCTTCCAGAGAGATATCAAACTCATCGTTCTCTGCAGGATCTTTCGGAATCTGGCTTACAGAATACTTATCAAGAATCTCTGTCCCCAGCTTTTCCAAATCCATACCGTTTGCTTTCGTTGGATATTCGTTATTGCTCCGAGCCCACGCCCATTCCATTTCAAACCAATCTGCTGCTGAGTAATTTTTTGACTCTTCTCCTGCCAATTCTTTTTTCCGTTCGGCAATCCATTTTTCCCAGCGTGGTTTATAATAGTCGCTTGTAAGTCCTGACCACTGACGATTGGAATAATCAATCAAGCCTCCACTGTTTGCCTGCTCGATACTTCCCCATGTTGTGATAAGGCCACGTGCATTTAGCTCATACAATTCTTTTGTGAAATCGTCTGCATTTTTCGCAAGTGCTTTCGCCGATTCCAGCCATGTGCCAAGCATAAATTCTTCCTGTGTTCCGGTTACTTCCTCTACCTTTGTAATAATTTCAAGGAAACTGTTTGACATTTTTTCAAATTTTTCAGCGTCCCCCTCGCGGAATGCATCTGCCATCTTCTTCTGATATTCCTGAGCAGTGTTCGATAACACCTGCTCTAATACATTTGCAAGATCATATTGATAACCGGCACTGTCTTTTAATTTGTCATAGTCTTTTAGCAACAGTGCTGCCGCTTTTTCCAGTTCAGCCTTATCATAATCGATCACCGCATTTCCCCAAGTGGAAGCCGCTCCAATATCTAATCCCGGACGGGCGTTGACAACCGACTCCGGCGCTCCCTGTCCTTTCATATTCATCTCTGGATTATACACAGTATCATTCAGGATTTGCATTGCTTCATACGCCGATTGGCTCTCTGCCCCATATCTTCTCGTTGTGTAATCCTTAAACCATTCGTCCAGGTTGATCGCCGATAAATTCTCACCATCATCTGACCAGATTGTCTCGAAGAACAGATCATACAGTACCGGATTATTCACAGATGCTTCCGGTGTGATACCGATTCCCGCCATATGGTTCGCCTGTGCCGCTGCCTGCGCAACACCATTTACAAAATTCTCAATATGTCCGTGCAGTCCGAGACGCCCTCCGAAGTTATTCAACATGCAGTAAACCCAAGGAGTGTTCAAAAATTCTCCACCGCCTTCTGCTCCACCGTAAGAGCCAGGATCTGTCTCGTTCCAGTGCGGAGTTTTCTCTGCATAGAGATCAAGTACAAGCGCATGGTCACGTGCTGCATCTAATCCCTGAAGCAGAGCCGTCGACGGATTTCCCTGCCATGACTGAATAATCCAGATACCATTTTCGTCTGCCTCCATCATGTTTGCCAACACTTTCTCGGCAATGACTGTCGGGCTCATACCACCTGTGTTTCCACCTTCATGGAACGGATCTGTTGCATAGTAGTCAGATACATCTCCATATACTTCCTTTTGTACCTTATAGAACAACTGCGCATATTTGTCAAATGTCTCACTATCTGTCTTCAGCATACTCGGTCTTTGGAACGAACACCATGTCCCCTGCTTGATTACCTGTGCACTTGGGTCTTTATCTGTAATATCAACAGGAACCATACCGCTATAACCTTGCAGTACCGGCTGCATGCCAAGTTTTCTCATAATAAGCTGATTTTTTCTCGCAAGTTCTGTTCTCTCCGTGAACCAGCTGTCATGTACCGGTCCTCCAAATCCGGATAGATTTGCCATATATGCCCATGCATAGTATGCCGGCCCTGCGATGAAATCTTTTGCTTCTTCGTGCGAATATCCAAGTTCTCCCAAAAATCTTCTCCACACTTCTTCCTGCGCTGTTGCATCGAGAACAACATTTACACCATTCAATGCAAGCCAGTCCAATTCATTTCTCCATTCTTTCTCACCCCAGAACGCCATAGAATATGAAAGCGTACAGTAGTTATAAGAATAGCGGACCGGGAATTTTGTCTCTTTATGTACCGTTCCCTCAATTGGAACAATGCTCTTTGGCATCTTCACCTGATCCCCAACCTGAGAAATATTTACGTTACAATAATATTTCAAATAATGGTTCAGCCCTGTCGCAAGAGAGACACCATCGTTTCCTTTGATGTGAATCTTTCCATCTTTCTGAGATAACTCAAAGTAATCATATGCATTGTCGCCTTCTGCCACTTCCAAGGTAAACCAGTCAACATACGCTGAGCCGATTCTTCTTTCAATGATCCCTTTCACTTCATCAATCGTATCTTGTTCTGTAATCTGCACATCATATGCGGAACCCGCAAAATCTTCCACCTGAACTTTTGGTGTCTCCTGAATTTTCGTTCCGCTTTCCTTTCCAAGCACACGGATTTCATTGATCAAAGACTTTTCCGAAGTCGACTGATATTCCATATATACACGAACAATTCTTGCTTCTTTTCCATCAGCAGCGTATTTTTCACCGTCTGCCGGACAGCTTTCTTTACTTGTTTTTTCCGCAAGCTTATCAAAATCTCTTCCGTCCATACTCGTATAAATCGAATACTGGGAATATCCTGTGGACGGTGTAAACACTTGAACCTCATCCAGATTATAATTTTTCTCCAAATCAATATCAATGTATGCCGGATATCTGTCCCCCGACCACACATTCGTTGTAGAGCCATCATTCACTCTGGATACTGTAGACTGACCTGTGTTAGTATGAACCGGTTTTTTATATGCGATACTCTCAGTATCTTCTACATTGCTTCCGTTTGCATCTGCAAAGATTTTAAATTCCGCCAGCGCCGGCCACGGATCTCCGCCTGTGCTCGCAATATCAGTCACATTGATGCGAATGTTCTTTAAATTCTTGACACTGTCTAAAGATAATGTCTGAATATGTCCATCCTCCAGACGCGTTGCCTTCACTCCTGCAAATAACGTCTGCCACTCGGTGTCATTTTTACTCTTCCCAAGTACGTCAAATGTAAATTCAAAGCCATTTTCATCCGGATCCACAAGTTCAAAAGCCGCCTCCATAGATTTTACCGGATACTCTCTGTCGAGCTCCATCTCGATCCATGCGCCGTCTTTCAAACCGGAGATACCTCCATTGTTGTAAACGTACAATGTCTCATAATTATCATCAACCAGATTGCTTTTTACTCCGGCATCCCCGCCAACAGATGTGATTGTCGCCTGCGGCGCCACATTGGTCAGATCACTTTCCTCGGAAGATGCCTCCGCCCAGATTTCCACCTCTGCAATAGCCGGCCAGAACGCTCCCGGCTGTCCATCGTTTTGCGGATTAGACAATGTAATATACGTGTGTGTAAAATTCAAAGGTGTCTCATATTCAAATTCATAGACATCATCAAAACAGTGATTCACTTTTGTATCATCCACAACAAGATCACTCGTGACGTTATTCAATGCATGTGACAGTTGAATATCCACCGTCCAAGGAGTATGTCCCTGTTCAAACTTTACAACGATTTTTTTAATCTTTTTTGTATTATCTGCAGGCAGCTTCAATGATACCTCACTCGGCCATGTATCACCGTTTTGCACCCACAAGGTCGCATCGTCACCGTCAACCAGATTTTCTTTTTCTTTCCCCGCTTCCGAACTTGGGACTGTAATCTCTGATTCCGGTGCGATATTCACCAATTTTTCCTCTCCTTTTTTCTCTCCGGCAGCGACAAGTGTCGGTACCTGTATCGAAGTCATCACAAGACTCAATACAAATATTCCTGCAAGAATCTTATGAAATCCCTTATATATTTTCCTTTTCATTTCTTTTTCCTTTTTCCCATTTCCCTTTTCCCTTTTAAAACAACCGGCAACTTTCATTGCCGGCTATTTTATTATTCATCCGTTTTTTTCTTTTTTAAGATTTCTTTTCCTGCAATTACGGATGCTGCTGCCGCAAGAACCATCATCATTGGCGCCGCAGTCGAATCTCCTGTCACCGGTTTCTTTCCTGATTCATCTGAACCACCGGCAGATGGAGTACTTAGTTTCTTATTTTCCTCTTTTTTCACTAAATCCTTAGCTGCCTTTGCAAGTTTCTCTGTAGCTGCCTTGATTTCCTCTGCTGTTGCATCTTCATCATCAAGCACCGTCTTGGCATTTGTGAGTGCTTCTTTATATACTTTCCAGCTGTCTGCTGTGTAGTCAGCTTCTTTGTAGTATGAAACACATTCATTGTAGTATTTTTCCAAAGCGCTCTTATCTACTTCGCTCGGTACTACAGGTTTGTCAGCTTTTTCTAACTGTTCAACTGCTGCCCTCAACTGCCCCTCTGCTGCATCTACAGCATCCTGATCAGCTTCCGGATCTTTCATAACTACTTTCGCCTGAGCAAGTGCATCTTCAAACACTTTTACGCTCTCTGATGTATATCCGCTCAGATCCATCTTTTCTGCTTCTTTGATTAAGTCTTCCAATTTATCTTTGTTTGGAATCAGTCTCAATTCAAAGAGAGCTTTTTGAAGATCATCATGTGCTTTTTTCACTTGTTCTTCTGTTGCTTCTTTATCGTCAATGACTGCTTTTGCAGCGTCTATTGCATCTGCATATGCTTTCCATGTACCTGGTGTGTACTCTTTTTCGTCTCTGTCAGCCGCTACACAGTCATCATACAATTTCTTAAGACTGTCTTTGTTTACTCCATCCGGATCTACCGGTGTGTCAGATTCTTCAAACTTAGCAACCAATGTCAGGTTATCCTCCGGTGTTACTTTGTAAGAAGCTTCCTTGCTCACTTCATTTCCGAAAATGTCATACCAGCCAACGAATTTGTTTCCTTTATCTGCTTTTGCAGTAAATGTAACTTCCTCGCCTTTGTTAATCTGCTCTTTTGAAACTTCTGCTGTTCCTCTTCCTTCTACATATGTGCTGATGCGAAGTGGTACTTTTGTCAAGTCCTCTGTTCCTCCAAGCACTTTGAACTCTGCCGCACTACCGAAATCATTCTGTCCTTTTGTAACTGTCAGTCTTAATTTTGATGTGTTGATTGGTTTAAATCTCACATTTTTCTCAGATCCGTTAGAAGCCCATGTTCCTTTATCTACAGCTTTCTGCCAGTTTCCGGAAGCATCTTGATATTCCAATGTATATTCTAAGATATATCCATTATTTCCTGTCTGTCTTGGCATATAGTAGAATCCATTGATATCGTAATTCTTCTTCATATCAATTGTGATCACAGCCGGAAGTGGTTTCTTGTTTGGCGACCACTGTGTATGCCAGATTGTAGAAATATTATTATCAAATGCATTTGTAATTTTTCCATCTGAGTTTTCGTTGTCAGCTGTCACTGTGAAGTCTTTTGAATCGATTGCTCCCTCTGTCAAATCTTCTTTTACCACTTTAGAAGTCAACACAATGTTATCGATCACTGCGTTTACCGCATTTGTCTTAGAACCAATTCTTTCTGTCGGCAATGACAATGACGCACGTGAGATATTAGATGCTTTCAAATCGCCTTCATATGTGTAGCTTCCTGTTGCAGTATATTTCTTGCCATCTGCAATCAGAGAAGTCACATCTCCGTCTGTTCTGATTGTCAGAGATACTTTCTGATTTACCGGAAGCTTATATCCAAAGGAATAGTCATAACCTTCTCTTGTAAATCCAAGTGTTCCATCTTCCATGATACGGATATCATATGTTCCGTACTCTGCATCTGCCTCGAATAAAATTTCTCCAGGCATTCCAGGTTTTTTCATTGTAATGTCGAAAGAAAGTTCCTTTCCAGGGCCAACACGGTCAAGCGGAGTAGAGACATAGCTTTCTTTTCCGTTCAATACAAATGCTTTATCTTCTACTTTTGCGTTCACTGCATCTTTTGCATCATAGCCGTTTCCGGATTCATCATTCAGACCTTCATCAAAATCGTATGATACAATAGTGTCCCCCTTGCTGTCTACTTTGTCATATGCATTTGTGCGAGGAGCTTCTCCAACTGCTTCACTGACTTCTGTTGCCTCTGCGTAAGTCTTTTCTTCATCTCCCCACAAGCTTGATGCGTAGAATGGAGCTGCATCGTTGAAACGGTCATAAATTTCCAGCTCAGAAAGACCATTTGCTTTCTTATCTACCATGTCATTCCAAATTGCATAAGCTCCACCGAGTGTCTGTTCAGAACCAACCGGAACTCCCATACGTTTTGCCGGATCATAATTACTGTATAAGTGCTGTTTATTCAAATAATCACCATAATATCCGGCTGCCGGAACAATGTAAACTGTTCCATCGTTCATATCAATCAGATCATATCCTTCTTTGTACATCTCTTTTGGATTTGCCCAACCGTCATTCCAGATATTCATCTGTACATCTTCGCTTCTTACATCTGTCTGACCTTTTCTTGCAGTAAGACTTCCCCAAAGACGAACTTGATTACCTTTCTCTTGAACATGTGCTAACAAATCATCTGTAAATTGGCGGAACTGTTCTTTATATGTTTCTGAATATTCATCTGTTCCGATATTAACAATTGTCTCTTCATCGAATACAGGATTCTCACCTTCCAAATATTCATCCCAAAGACCTTCTACAAATTCTAAAGACTTCGCATATGGCGTTTCACTTGCATCACCCCCACTAGGAGTTGCCAAATTAAAGTGATCATTCTCACGTCCATTTCCACCCATTTTAAGGTCTGGACGAACCTTTGTAAATGCAAGAGAGTGTGCCGGTGTATCGAACTCAGGTACAATATCCATACCGATTTCACGGTAATCCTGAATCATCTGACGCATCTCATCTTTTGTCCAGTACATGTCATCACTTGTCAAATCTGCCTTATTCAGATTTCCATCTGCTTTGATATCAGACTCCAAACGGAATCCCTCATATGCAGTCATCGGATCTTCTCCTGCAGTTGTGTAATCTTCCAAGAAGATATAGTTGTCATTTAAGTGAAGCTGTAAGTCGTTCATCTTGTACCATGCCATTGTCTTTGCAACTTCATTGACAATTTTCTTAGAGAATGGTCTTCTTCCGACATCAAGCATGAATCCACGCACTTCGTATTTTGGATAGTCACGCGCCTCGCCTTTTGCGATTGTTCCATCTGTCTGTTTTAAAATCTGAAGAATACTTCTTGTTGCCCAGTATGCACCTGTTGAAGTTTCTGCTTCCACTGTAACTGAATCACCAATTTTCAGATTGTATCCTTCCTCTTTCAGACCTGTTCCTGCTTCTACAAGTGTAAAGAAGAAATCTCCGGCATTTGCGCTGTCCGCATATACAATTTCAAGATCTTTTCCAAATAAATCTTTATAATCTTTCTGGAACTCTGTTGCCGCTCTCTGAAGCGCTGCTTTATCTTTGTTTGCAACAACGATACGGCTGCCGTCCTTCACTGCAAACTCTCCGCCTTTTGCACCTTTCCACTCAGCAAGTTCCGGAATTACTGCTGGCTTTGCGTTGTCTCCCTCTTCCTGCTCGTATTTACCGGTAACAGTCATTGTATATTCTTTCGAGTCAACTGCTTTTCCATCTTTTCCTTCTGCTTTTACATTGAAGTTCATCTTAATCTGCTGTGTAACCAACGGCTGATAAACTGTCAAGTCTCTGTCTAAAATCTGCTCATAATCTGCTCCGACAAAGCTTATTTCAAACCCTTCCGGAACTTCCGGCATTGTAAATTTCTTAGAATCACCTTCGATCGATTCAGGCAGCTCTAAGTTATCTGCAACTTCCTGTGGATCCTGAGTGTTTTCCGGCTCTTCTAATTTTCCGGCATAAGTCTCAAACTCCCAGATACCAACTGTGTTCCATGTCACCTCAGCTCCGTTTTCCGGCGCCCCTTTTGGATCGAATTCTTCAATGAAAAGGCGTACATGCTGTGTGTTGATCGGTTCATCTAAGTTGATAATCTGCTGATAGCTGTCTGGTTTTTTCTCAAAACTTACAACCGGCTCCCAGTTTGTACCGTCTGACGATTTTTCCAAACGATATTTTGTTGCATTCGTGCGCTCCCAGTGAATCTTGAATGACTGGATAGAAATTTCTTTTCCATAATCTAAGCTAATCCAGTGTTGTCCTAACTTAGCCGGACTTGCCCAACGCGTTGTATCATCTCCGTCAACTACTTTACTAGGTTGGAATTTTTCAAGATTATCTTCATATCCGTCTGCTGCTACTGTTGCACCTTCACTCAAGTTCTCAGCCTCTCCGAGTACTTTGAACTCATAGAGAGATACAGACTGCCAGTTACCCGGGTTCAACGTATACCCGTTCACCGTCAAACGAACAAAACGTCCTGTTGCAGCTTTCTCAAGATTGATCCTGCTTGTGAGAGATGTAATATTCTTACCATCTTCCTTTACATAAACATCTTTATAAGTACCATCTTCTGTGTCAGAAACAGAAATCTTGAAATTTGTAATATTGGTTCTCTCCCACTCAATTACAAACTGACTGAATGTCTTTACTGCCCCCAAGTCTAATGTCAACGTTCTCGCTTCCTGTGTGGTGCTCTGTGCTGTTGACCAGCGTGACTGTTCCGGTTTCTCAGCATCACGATTCACAATGCCATCTACCGCTTTCTCCGGTCCCCACTGATTTGCCAGTTCCTGATTGCTCGCAGTTACTTTTGAATTAAGAGCATAGTTAACCTCATAACCCGCTTTCTCTTCCACATTTTCTGCCTTTACAGCCGGCGCTACAGTTACAGACCCCAATACCATTGCCGCAGAAAGGGCGCCTGCACTTGCACGCATCCATGTTCCTTTTTTCTTCATATCTTTCCTCCTCATTATTTATTATCAGACGAATCTTTACAGCAGGAAAATATTCTGCTTTGCACTAAAAAACCGAACTTTTGGAACAGACTATACAATTTTACATTATATACTCTGTTCCAAAAGTTCGGTTTTGCCTAAAAAGTAACAACCCGCCTGTATAATATTAATTTTATTAAAGCACTTTTTGCCAAAATTTGCAAGTGAATATTTTATTCTAAATCCTATATCGTTAGATTTCCTCTTTCATCTTCCTTATTCAATTTGCTATTTCTGTGTATTCAACTGCTTGTATCTCTTATAAATTCAAAAAAGATTGCGCATCTTTGCACGAAGTGCATTTTTTTGAATTATAGGATTCCAAAGGAATTTCCTATAATTTAAAAAGAATCCTGCAGATGCAGGATTCTCCTTTTAAACTGTCTGAGCACTATAACCTGGAAGTTCTCCTTCTGCCACCAGTCCTTTTCCGATGCTCTCTGTTCGGATTGCCACATAAAATTCTGCAAATGTCGCATCCAAATACGGATTTACATAAAAGATACCAACCAGTCCGCAAGTCAATGCCGATAATAAGAACCAGCCAAAGAAAGACAGTTCCAACACAAACGCTTCCATCTTGTGCCCGTCCATCATCTGCTGACTCAGCTCCAGCGCACGTTTTCTGTCCATATGTGGATTCTCTGACAAAATATATGGAACAAGTCTGTAACTGTAGCTTTTAATGATTCCAGGTACGATCAAAAGCAGTGTCCACAATAAAATAAACAAATCCCGGAAAAACATTGTCTTAACCACATTTCCATATCTTCCATTCTGGAATCCATAAAACACCTTTGAAGCACTTGTCTGATGCTCTCTGTTCTCCATAAAATATCTGCATCCGCCTACCGATACCGCATTTCCGACAAAAATCGTATATAACGAAGCTAACAAAGCAATCACCAGCAAAATCGCGATTACTATCGAAGAAAAAATAACTCCCCCGAATATCGAATTGCTGCTGTTATAAGAATATGCGCTGTAACTGTCATACGCATATGGATTATTATGCTGTACCTCCAGCGTAGTCTGCACACCGCTTCCGGAACCGGCAAACATACTTCCACTCAAAACTCCTACCACCAGACTTGCAGCCACACACGTCCAGTAATTTCTCTTAAATGCCATCTTCGCATTCATCTTCAAATCATATCTTGTCCACATAACTGTCTTCCCTTCTGCTATCTTTTGTAATTTGCAAGATATTCCATCTCGATTGGATCTATCGGATCTATCGGATTCTCCAGCATACTCTTTCTCTTTCGTTTGCTTCTTTTAATCAGTCCACCTGTTTTGTTATAGATCCAAAACGAATACACCAGAATCTTATTTGCCTTTCCAAGCTTTTCCTTCGTCGTCTTATTATATAACATTCCGCCGACTTCCAAAGGCACCTTTTTTCGAATCAGGGAAATCAGCTCTGTCTCACAAGTCACCCTCTCCGGTAAATCTGTGTAAGCCATACTTACACAGTTCGGACGATGTGCGTCGCTTCCCCCGATTCCCACTTTTTGATACTTATAAGCCAGCTTTGCCGCCTTTTCATTGGACTCCATTGACTCACACGCATTGAATACTTCAATGAAATCAAATCGCTTTATGATTTCCGGATTTTTATAAAATCTCTTTGTGTTCGTAAAGCTCATATACTTTTCTCCGCACGGATGCGCCGGTCCAAGCACACCTCCATGCCGATGGACAAAGTCAATCAGCACAGAGACCGGAAGTCCTTTTAGTTCCAGAAGCCTCATCTTTACCCCTTCCGGCATAATGACAATAATATGCCCTGCATCACAGGTATCATATTCAATTCCTTTCAGGACGACAAAATCCTCATGGCTTTTTCCTTTCATCTTGTTTTTCCAATACCTGTATCCTTTGTACGTGTCGTGATCAGTAATCAGCATCCCTTCAAAGCCATTTGCTTTTAGAATCGTAATATATTCATCTAAACTTACCTTGCTATCCGGGGATCCTTCTTTTACATGACAATGCATATCTATCTTCATAAAATAAGCCCCCTTTTCTTTTTATATACCCATTATACATCTTCACTTCCGAAGTCGCAATGACATAAAATCGGAAGTTTTACAATAAATTTTGTATCTTCTTTATTGCTAACTGCCCAAATCTCCCCACCATGCAGCGTGACAATCTCTTTTGCGATCGCAAGACCAAGTCCGGCATTTCCGGTATCTGTAGATCTTGCACTGTCCGAACGATAAAATTTCTCAAAAATATGTTCCAACTGATGTTTTGGTATCTCTGCTCCCCTGTTCACAAAGGTGACCACAACATTCTCCACACCTTTCGCCGCCTGCACTGTAATCTCACTTCCCGCATCTCCGTAAGCGATTGCATTTTTTAAAATATTTCCAAACACACGCGCCAATTTGTCTGCCTCTCCGTATATCAAAATCTTCTCGTCAATCTCCATCTTCATGCTCTGTCCTTTTTGTTCCAACATCGGATAAAATTCATCTGCCATCTGATACAACATGAAAGTCAGATTCACCTGCTCCTTCTTTAAGGCAACTGTCTGCATATTTAATTTTGAAATATCAAACAACTCATTGATTAGTTTTTCCAATCGCTTTGCTTTATCATACGTGATCCGCAAATATTTTTCCTGCTGTGTCCTTTCCATCTGTTTCATGTCATTTAGAAGTTCCAGATAGCCGACTATGGAAGTCAGCGGTGTACGGATATCATGCGCAAGATAACCGACCAGATCATTCTTTCTCTGCTCTGTGCGGATTGCATCTTTGGTTCGCTGTTCCAGCGTGATCTTCAGCCGGTTCATTTTCTTCTCAATAAATTCCAGTTCCGGCTCCAATTGTATCTTGTCGTTTTCTTCCTCCAGAAGCTGATTGATGCCGGCTCCAATCTCATCAAAATATTTTATAATTTTCTTTAACGAAAAAGAATATGCGGTTAAAAAAAACAGGATTGTTCCGACTATGCAGACAATCTCTTTCTGCCTTTCCTCCTTAAGTACTCCATCAGATATAATAAACAGACTGACTGCCCATATTATGGTGAGAACTCCGGGAAAAAATGCTGTCTTCCACAATATTTTTTTCTTAAATACCCGAACATCATCCTTCAATTTTGTATCCCACTCCCCACACAGTCTTGATATATTTTGGATTCTCCGCCGAATCATTCATCTTATCCCGCAAATGTCTGATGTGAACCATAATTGTATTCGTACTGTTCACAAAATACTTTTCTCCCCACACTTCCTCAAACAATTTTTCAGAATCCACAACTTTACCACGATTCTTACATAATACCCACAAAATCGAAAATTCTGTCGGGGTCAAAGACAATGGTTCGTCATTGATCGTGCATTCATGGTTCTCTTTGTCTACAACCAGACCGCCGATGATGATCACATTTTCATTCATCTTTACATCCTGCTGATTATACTTCGTCACTCTGCGAAGCTGTGCTTTGACTCTTGCAACAAGTTCCAGCATCTGGAATGGTTTTGTGATATAATCGTCTGCCCCTATCGTAAGTCCGGTAATCTTATCAATGTTCTCGTCTCTTGCAGTCAACATAATCACCGGAAAATGATAATTCTCACGAATCTTCTGACAGATATCAAATCCATCGATATCCGGAAGCATCACATCTAAAATTGCAAGGTCAATATCCTCTTTCTCAACACACTTTAACGCATCTTTTCCGTTATAACATTTCAGCACATTGTAATTTTCGCTTTTTAAATATACTTCTACTAAATCTGCAATCGCCTCTTCATCATCTACTACAAGAATGTTTATCGCCATATATTTTCCTCTTTTCTTAACGGTTTAAAAGTATTATAGCAAACTCTTGTGTACAAAATATATATTTTTTCTTAAATAAACCATCTTTCTTATCCAAATTAAAAAGAAGACCAGCGATTACCAGCTGATCTTCCTAAAATCCTGCTCAAAAAGTCTTATTCTTT
>OGLQ01000849.1_pt1 | contig 15748 bp, 16 predicted proteins | sample 1572941 | NCBI WGS metagenome assembly OGLQ01 (sample SAMEA2581891, study PRJEB24529) | metagenome | biome: Human gut stool | place: China | collected 2011
CTGACCACCAGAAAGATCAAACGGAGACTGGTAATAAAGCTCCTCCGGCAGTCCGACACTCCGCAGCGCCTCAAATGCCCGAAGACCTGCCTCCTCTTTCGACAATCCCTGATTTTTCGGTCCGAAACACACGTCGTCAAAGATCGTTGTCTCAAACAACTGATGCTCCGGATACTGAAATACCAGCCCGACGCGGTTTCTCAATTCACGCAGGTCAAAATCATCTTCATAAATATCCTGACCATGAAAATAGATCGTCCCGGATGTCGCCTTCATCAGACCGTTCAAGTGCTGAATCAAGGTGGACTTTCCGGAACCGGTATGCCCGATCACGCCGATAAACTGTCCATCCTCGATCGTTAAGTTTACATCCTTTAACGCCTGGATCTGGTACGCAGTCCCTTCGCTGTATACATAATTCACTTTATCTAAAATAATTGACATGTTCATCCTCATTTCTGGGGCACCCACTGCAGAGCAGCACCCCAAAAGCCTTCCATTTTACTCAAAATCAGATGATCTTTTAAAAACATATAACCATAAAATGCCTGCTCTACTGATATTCCATCTCTGCGCTCCACATCATACACATTCCACAATCATGCTATCATCGTGCTCCACATCATACACATTCCATGATCATGAATCGATCTGTGCGATTCGCAGAATATGCCCCACAAGTTCTTCCCGCGTCAGCACGCCAAGCGGAATATCAAGTCCTGACTGTCTGAGCAGGTCAGCAAGGATCGTAACCTGCGGTACATCCAGCCGGTATTCCTTTAACTTTCCGACCTGGGAAAAAATTTCGCGCGGTGTCCCCTGCATGACAACTTTCCCCTTGTCCATCACAATCACCTTATCTGCACCGACGACTTCTTCCATATAATGTGTGATCAGAATGATCGTGACACCCTTTTTCTGATTGAGTTCATGCGCAGTGCGGATGACATCCGCTCTTCCGTTTGGGTCAAGCATTGCGGTCGGCTCGTCTAACACGATGCACTTTGGCTCCATCGCTACGACACCCGCGATCGCAACGCGCTGTTTCTGACCTCCGGAAAGTTTGTTTGGCGAATGATGACGGTATTTTAACATACCGACTGCCTTTAAACTCTCCTCCACACGCTGCCAGATCTCATCGGTCGGCACACCGATATTTTCCGGTCCGAATCCGACATCCTCCTCCACCACACTGGCAATGATCTGATTGTCCGGATTCTGGAAAACCATTCCGGCGGTCTTTCGCACTGGAATGACATTCTCCTCTTTTGAAACATCCATGCCGTCCACAAAAAGACTACCCTCGGACGGGGCTAACAGTGCATTGATATGCTTTGCAAGCGTAGATTTACCGGAACCGTTATGTCCTAAAATTGCGATAAAATCTCCCTGCTTCACATCGAGATCCACATGATCTAAGGCAGTCTGGATCGACTCTACGTTTCCCTCTTCATCACGTCTGATATATTCATGCACAAGCTGTTTTGCCTTAATAATTCCCATCTGTTTTTATTCCTTCCCGTATCAGTCATCCCAGCGCAGTCTGTGCAGTTCTCCCTGCAGCTTCATATGGTCAAACTGATTCTGTCTGAGTGCCTCATAGAGCACGATCGCAACGGAATTTGACAGGTTCAGTGAACGTGTCTCCCCGATCATCGGGATCCGCACACAGGTATCCGGATTGGCTTTTAAGATCTCCTCCGGGATTCCTGCACTCTCTTTTCCAAACATAATATAGCAGTCCGGCTCATAATTCACATCAGTATATACATTCGGTGCTTTTGTCGTTGCCATATAAATTTTTGCTCCTGGATTTTTCTCCATAAAATCCTGAAAATCAATATACGTTGTCACGTCCAGATCATCCCAATAATCCATTCCTGCACGCTTGATCGCTTTTTCATTCAATCGGAAGCCTAGTGGCTCGATCAGATGGAGACGTGTGTTTGTAGCAACACAGGTTCTCCCGATATTTCCGGTATTTGCCGGAATCTCCGGCTCAAATAATACAATATTCAACATCTTACATTACCTTTCATTTCTCAGTCGGTCAATAAATCTGCCAAGACGCCCAATCGCCTCTTTCAGGTCTTCCAAAGAATATGCATACGAAATACGAAGGAATCCCTCACCACAGTCTCCGAACGCAGTTCCCGGAACGACCGCCACCTTTTCTTCTTCCAATAATCTTGTCGCGAATTCTTCTGACGTCATCCCAAACTCTTTGATATTTGGGAAAATATAGAATGCGCCAAACGGCTCAAAGCATTCAAGCTTCATCCGTTTGAATTCATGCACAAGGAAGCGTCTTCTCTGATTATAAGACTCACGCATCTCCTTTACTTCTTCATCACAGTTGCGAAGTGCTTCCACCGCTGCATACTGGCTGTTTGTCGGCGCACACATAATCGCAAACTGATGAATCTTCACCATCTGCTCAATGATGTTCGCAGGACCGCACGCATAACCAAGCCGCCAGCCGGTCATCGCATACCCCTTCGAAAATCCATTGATCAAAATCGTGCGCTCTTTCATTCCCTCAAAACTTGCGATTGACACATGCTCCCCTTTATAGCTGAGCTCTGAGTAGATCTCATCCGAGATTACGAACAGATCATGCTTCTTCACAAGTTCCACAATCGGTTCCAAATCTTCTTTTGTCATAATAGAACCCGTCGGGTTATTTGGAAACGGCATGACAAGAATTTTTGTCTTCGGTGTAATAGCGGCCTCAAGCTCCTCTGCTGTGAGCTTAAATTCATTCTTATGCTGCAGCGGAATCACGACCGGAACTCCGTCTGCAAGAATTGTGCAAGGCAGATAGGAAACGTAGCTTGGCTGTGGAATGAGAACTTCATCCCCCGGATCCAGCATGGCACGCAGTGCAATGTCAATCCCTTCGCTTCCCCCTACAGTTACGATCACTTCATGATTGTAATCATATTGTACATTCACTTTTCTATCTAAGTATTTACAAATTTCTATTTTTAATTCTTTCAGACCGGCATTCGATGTATAAAATGTGCGCCCTTTTTCCAATGTATAGATTCCTTCTTCCCGAATACGCCAAGGCGTATCGAAGTCCGGCTCTCCTACTCCAAGTGAAATCGCATCTTTCATCTCATTTACCACGTCAAAAAATTTACGAATTCCTGACGGCTGAATGCCAACCACTTTCTGTGATAATGGATTTCTCATTACGGTGTCACCAACATCCTTTCTGATTCTGCTTTTTTCACAAGTATCGTTCCATGATCCTTATATTTTTTCAGGATAAAATGTGTCGCCGTGCTGATTACAGCCTCAACCGGAGAAAGCTTTTCCGATACAAACTGGGACACCTCTTTTAATGTTTTTCCATCCAGTGTCACCAGAAGATCATATCCTCCGGAAATCAGATAGACTGCATTCACTTCCGGATAATTGTAGATACGCTCTGCGATTCTGTCAAATCCTTGATTTCTCTGTGGGGTCACTTTCACCTCAATCAGTGCAGTCACTTTTTCCGTTCCGACTTTATCCCAGTCGATCAACGTATGGTAACCGCAGATAATCTTTTCCTTTTCCATCTGTGCAATCTCATTTGCCACAGTCACCTCATCTGTCCCAAGTAACACTGCCAGCTCGCCCAAATCTACACGGCTGTTCTTTTCGATATATTTTAAAATTGTTGTTCTCATAAACTCTCCTTACTTTGACTCATACATCTTTAATAATTCATCCGGCGCCGGTCTGTCAAGATATCTTTTCTCTTCGCCGCCCAAAATGACTCTTGCAGTATCTACAGTCGTCCTTCCAAGAACGACCGCCTGTCTCCCTTCTTTTTGGAATTTCTCTACAAGCTTCTCGCCATCCTCTGCAAAGATCAAAACACTTCCCGCCGATGTAAGCTGATACGGATTCAGATGAAAATATTCACAAATCTCCACCGTCTCCTGTCTGATCGCCATCTTTTTCAAATCAACCTCAATCCCCACACCGGAGCTTTCCGCCATCTCCCATAAAGCTGCCAGAATCCCGCCCTCGGTAATCTGGTGCATCGCTGATACCCCCGCTTTTTTTGCAGTCTGCAGTTCATCGACAGAGAACAGTTCTCCTTCCATCTGTCGAATCGGATTCAAAAATGCCGGGATAAACCGTCTTGACAATTCTTCTTCTTTTTCCCGCATCACGCGCAATGTTCCTTCCAGCGCAATCCACTTTAAAAGCACGATATCCTGTCCCGGTTTCCCCATACAGCTTCTTAGAAGTTCTTCCTTCTTTAATACGCCCATACCATTCACATATACGATTGCCTGATTGATTGCGGGACTTGTCTCCGCTTTGGCACATATAATCTGAATACCATGCGCGCTTCCCGCTCGTTCCACATACTCAATCATCGCTTTCAGACGCGATTCATACGCATACGGCGGGAGCATAATATATACTGCTGCCGCCACAGGCACTGCCCCGCGGGTTGCAAGATCATTCGCCGCCTGCGCAAGCGCAAACACGCCCAAATCTTTCTCGTTTCCATATAGAACAGCGGTAGAAGATAACACTTCCTCCCCCTCTCCTGTTTTTATCCCATAACACATCTCTTCTACAGACGGAGGAAACATCGATTCTTCTCTATGAAATTGTAATGGTTTTAAAAGCGAACGCTTTAACACGGTCTGAGATACTTTTCCTACCTTCATAACTTCCTCCTTACTCTGTCGGCGCTTCCGGCGGTGTCGCATTCTGTGTGTTCTGTGCTTCCTCTTCCGCCTTTTGTGCCGCCTCCTCAATCTTTGCCTTCGCCTCGGCAATTGCATTGTTGATCTGCCCTTCATCCTGCGTGGCAATTGCCGCCTTGACGAGCGCCGAAGCCTCCGCATTATCTGATGCCGTTCCCACATTCACTGTAACCGGTGATGCGCTGTATGTGCTGTTGTTGAAAATATCTCGGCTCACTTCCTGTCCATTTTCATAGACAACCTTCCAAAGTCTCGCCGTCTTTCCCGTATGTCCTGAACCACTCTTTGTCATCACGCCAAGTGAGTCCCCGGACTCGACAAACTTCTTTCCTGCCGGTGTTGTGCTCAGCGTCTCGCTGACAAACTCAATACTCCGGTTCGCATTTCTTGTCTCTTTTCCATAAATTGTAAATGTAAGATTCCCGCCCGATATATATCCTTCAATATAAATCGGTGTCTCTGTATTATTCTTGAATTTTAAATCTTTATAGTCACCTGCGATTGCAGCATCCATAGATGGCTTCACATAATCTACCAGCATGGAATGTGGCTGTCTCTGCGTCACCTCCAGTTCCGCAAGGATCACGGCATTGTAAAGTGTTGTGGACACCTGGCAGATTCCGCCGCCCATACTCTGCACAACCTTCCCACTCTCATAAGAGCCCGCTTCTGTAAACCCATTCTCAGTTGTATAAGGCTCCATCGCTGCGTTGGCAGAGTATTCCTCGCCCGGCATCACCACAGCTCCATTGATATGCGCTGTTCCGGACTCAATGTTCTGGACTCTTCCGCCTCCGCTTCCACAATATGTCGTAAATGTTCCAAGTGTATCCTGAATCGTCTCGAGCTGCTCCCGCGTAACATCCGGTACATCTGAGACAGACACAAGATCTACAGATGCCTCTTTCTTATTCCATTTCTTATTTAAATATGTCTCAATGGCTTTTACTGAGGCTTCTGCATCAATCGTCTTTCCCTGAACTTCATCTGTAATGACAAATGCGCCGTTCTCACGAGTAATCGTCGCATTTGTTGCCGCTTTTTCCAGTGGCTGTGCCTTTGCTTCAAAAACTGCTTTTGCCTTCTCGCTGTCAATCTGATATGCTGCGGAAATGACTTTCTTTTCTTTGTCAAGCTTTTTCACTTCAAAGTAACGACTCCAAATACTTCCACCTTTTCCGTAAGCAAGAGCCTTTTCTACAAGCTTATCCACATCTTTTATCGTAAAACCAAGCTCACCCAATGTCACCTGTACATTCTCTTCTTCTATGCGAAGCGAAATGCTCTGCTCCTGATATTTTTTAATCTTTGCTTCCACTGCTTTTTTGGCATCTGATTTTTTCATACCGGACACATTCACCGTCTCAATATAGACATTGTTATAAATCTCATTGTCCGCAGTGCTCTTCACCCGGCTTCGAAAGACAAAATAAACAATTCCCAACACAACAAGAATCGAAAACGCAATGATTCCCGCCGTCGCAAGCACTTTCCGTCTCCTTTTTACGCTCATTTTCCGCTTTCTATTCTTTGCCGTTTTTTGCATAACCAATCCTCTCTACACTAAATATGGAATCACACTTGTTGCAACCATCGCCACTATAATAATCATGATCGTAATCGCCATGATTTTTCTTACTTTTTTGTCATAAAAATTCATTGATCACACCTCGATTTTATACATTTCTTTACATTTTAAACTCTTTACTGTATTTTTGCAAGAAACATTGTTGAAATCTTATTCCGTCTCGATTTCAGTTACTGCTGCCTGGTGCGTCAGCCTGCTTCTATTCTGATAATCAAATAAAATGAATTTCTCTTTTTCTTCACATGTCCCAAGTACATCATAATGGAATTTTTCAATATGAGTCATTTTTCGCAACTGTCTTTTATCGTATGCTTCGTATCCGATCAAATATTGATGCTCTTTTGATTCCGTCTCATAAAACGCATTCAGCCAGTCCTTTGACACTTCATGCTCTCCCGCAAATTCCGGTCGGTTTTTGACGTTCTCGCGAAAATACAGATCAAATGTCAAAAGTTCTCGGTAAAGTCTCTCGCGTTCTTTATGTTTCTCTCTGACAAATCCAAGTAAAATCTCATATCTTGTAATTCTGGAATGACTCATCAGATGCAGTTCATGATTCCCATAATATCTGCCAAGTTCCTGATACAATACAAATGGTGATGCATACTCTTCTTCCAATTTTCGCAGGCAATACGAAAACTGCCCACTGTTATAGTAGACCTCCACCATCTCTTCCACACTCTTTAACCGCATCATCTCTTCATATGACAGCCAGTTTGTGTAGAGCACCTCATACGGCGGCCGGCTCTTATATACAAGTCCATAACGTTCCTTCTGCGATTCCATATAAGAACCTTTCAGCACTTTCAAAAATCCAAGCTGAAGCTGTTCCGGATGGAGCCGATACACATCATCAAAAGATTTTTGAAAACTCTCCATACCTTCATACGGAAGTCCTGCGATTAAGTCCAGATGCTGATGCACATTTTCCCCCTGATTGATGCGCTGCACAATACGTGCCACTTCCTCAAACCGCATCGTTCGCCGAATCTCACGAATCGTCTGTTCATTTGTAGACTGCACCCCGATCTCAAGTTGTATCAATCCCGGACGCATCGACTCAATCAGCTTCAATTCTTCTTCATTCAGCAAATCCGCCGCCACTTCAAAATGAAAATTCGTGATCCCTTTGTCATGCTCCTTGATATATTTCCAAATGGCAATCGCATGCTTATGATTACAGTTAAAAGTTCGATCCACAAACTTCACCTGCGGCACTTCCTCATCGATAAAAAACTGAAGCTCTTTTTCTACCAATTCAAGTTTGCGGAAACGCAAACATTTGTCTATCGAAGAAAGGCAGTAACTGCAGGAAAACGGACATCCTCTGCTCGACTCATAGTAGATGATCTTATTTTTAAAATCTGCCATATCATGGTACACAAACGGAACCTCACTCAAATCCATAACTTCACGCCATGAATTCTGTAAAAATTCTCCCTCTTCTCCACGGTAGGCAATTCCTTTAATCTCCGAAAGCTGCATATCTTTTCCGTGATAATACTCCACCACTTCCAAAAATGTCTTTTCTCCCTCTCCGAAGATCACTCCTGTCACTTCCGGAAGACGTTCCAGCACATCTTTTGTATCGTAGGATACCTCTGGTCCCCCCACCCAGATTGGAACACTCGGGAATATCTTTCCAAGCTCTCGAACCAGCTCTTCCACATAAGACAGGTTCCATATATAGCAGGAAAAACATAAGATATCCGGTTTTTTCTTATATAAATCCATCAAAATATCGTCTATCTGCTGATTGATCGTATATTCTGCAATCTGTATCTCATCCTTATACTGCTGCGCATACGCTCTCAGACTGTACACAGCCAGATTCGAATGAATATATTTCGCATTAATCGCCGCCAAAACAATGTTCATAACATATCTCTCCTTTTCTTTTTGTATCTGAAAATCAAATTTCCTGATATAGTAAAAATGCTATTGTATAGACAATCTCAAACTGTCCATACAATAGCATTTTTCTTTTCGTGCGTTACACTTCGAACTCGCTCCATGAACGTTACTTTTGCAGTTAACTCAGCCCAGGCACCCTCACGGCACCCGGAAGGTTCTGCTTAGTGCTGCTTCGTTCCCGACCTGACACGGTTCACAGATTCCCGTCGCGTGAGACCCAAACATCAACGCCACTTTCAAAAGGCAGCTCCACAAATAAAAGCCCTCCGTGTAACATCACCCCTACTATAGCGGATTGTAGGTACAAGGCACCGCTAACGCCCCGGCTGCACGAGTCTATATTATACTCTCCAGACAGTATATTTGTCAATGCTATTCATTAAAATCGATAAATTCTATGTAACAGTTCAGCCTTATAGTTAAGTCAGTGCTTTTCGCTTTCTGTTCATTTCACACAGGTGGGAAATCATTTCATCGGACCATATATTACCTGTTTCCTCCGTATTTTTGCGGAGATAACGGATAATATGGACATTACATTCTGCGTGTTCTGTTCCGAAATGGTACAAAGTGGTTTCGTGGTCATGAAGAAGCGTTCCTACATAACATTTCAGGAAATTCAGTTATTTTAACGCATCTATGGATTTACTGCTCATTGCATGGTAGATAACACTGTTGTCTGTGCTGAAATTTCGGATATAGTTCAGTTTCCCATTCACAGTTACGGTTGTAGCATCAGTTGCCACAACTTTTTGGTTCAGCTGTTCTTTTTCTAGATTTATAATGCTTGTAACCGATACATTCTCCATTTTTTTGCAAAAATCATAAATGCTTCCTTCCGATAAGTTCAATTCCCCGTTACCTACTGAATTCAGGAAAGATGCAATTCTGTCATTTGACATAACGCCTTCGCTGTACAGGGAAACTGCCAGCGCTTTTACATGTGCTCCGTAGGTAACGTCACTGCGGTATTCAGCAGGAATACGTAAAACCCCATTCTCATCTGCATAAATGCGGACTTCTGTGATTACGGGTTCTACCGCCAAGTCCACCACATATTTTGTGACATATTTTTGTCCGGATGTATTACCGATCGTTTTCACTTCATGTCTGTATCTTCCGGAAGCAATTTTTTCCTCTATTTCAGCTTTTGAAAGTGTTGTCCCTTTATGGCCTTTCTGTCCACCTGTTTTACGTTCCGTTTTTTTCTTCCGTTATAGGTATTGGCAGGCTTTCCTTTTTGGTCGGCAGAGGGTGGAAGGGAAGTGTTAGAACTGTCATTGTTAATGATGCTTTTCAAACGTGCATTATCATCCTTGAGCAGTTGGTTTTCCTGGCGTAAGAGCAGATTTTCTTTTTTTAAATCTGCAATTTCAGTTTTTAATTCCCCTGTTTCCTTTTTGTGTTCTTTTTCAATGGTATCCAGACGCCCCATGATTTCCATGAGCTGTTGGTACATTCCGTTTTCATAGCTGCTTTTTCTTCCCATGAGGCATCTCCTTCCGTCCGTTCATGATAAACATAGTTTATCATGAACGGAACAAAAAGAAAAACCGCTCAAAAACAGATCCGTTAAAATGACGGTGGATTATTATTGGATAGTCAGGAGATCCTGTGGAATATTTGCTATAAAATCAGGAGAAAAGAATCTAAATCAGGCATTCCATCAGGAAGTTATCCACATGGCACTAATAGGACAATTAAAATCGTGAAGTTACAGATTCCTATGTGGAAAAGTAACTGCAAAAACTTTTTCAATTTCTCCCTTTTGCCTATGGCAAGGCTGAACTGTTACAATTCTATCATCAGAGTGTTATTTCACCTCAGCTTTTCGTTTCTCCCTCAGTTCTTTAAAAAAGTTTTTCATCAGCGCACTGCATTCTTCTTCCAGCACGCCTATTTCCAATTCTACCTGATGGTTGAATTCTTCCATCTGCAGTAAATTAAGAATCGACCCCGCGCAGCCCGCTTTTGGATTCATACATCCTACAACAACCTTCTTCATTCTGGACTGTACAATCGCTCCCGAGCACATCTGACACGGCTCCAGTGTCACATACATTGTGCAATCCTCAAGTCTCCAGTCGTCCATTTTCTTGCTCGCTTTTTTGATTGCCATCATCTCCGCATGCGCAATCGTATTCTTATCAATGGTTCTGCGATTGTATCCGCGTCCGATAATCTTATCTTCGTAGACGATCACACACCCGATTGGAACCTCTCCAAGTGCATATGCCTTTTTCGCCTGTTTAATCGCCTCTTTCATATATTTTTCATCTTTATTCATCATACACTCACCTTTTGTATCTTGCAAATTCAGACTTCCAAATAGAACTCGTTCTTAATTATACTGATTTCTTCTAAATCTGTCGACACCAATATCCAAAATCATCAAACGTATTCTTCTCTTCTGCTGACAATTCAAGTTCCGCATCCATAACACGGTGAAATTGCGGAAATCCAAATGCCCTTGCTGCTGCCTGTTCTTTTTCATGATAAATTCCAGGCACACCGATCCATCGATTTTCCCCTTCCTCAATATACAGAAGATGATGGTAATTATAAAATCCATGCAGCAAAAAACTGTTATTCGCAAGATGCCACTGTGTTCTCGGAAGTCTTGCAATGTCCTGCCTCTGAATCTTCTCATATGTTCTTGTCTTCGGCGGGATATATTTTTCTATTTCCTCCTGAAATTCCTGCTGTTCTACCAGTTTCTCCACATGCTCGATCAGACTCTCTCTTACTTTCGGTTCCTCTGATTGTTGTCTCTCCTCCGGCACAGCTTCAGTTGCTGCCTCTTCCAATACTTCCCTCTGCCCGGTCGTCATATGTTCCACATCCGCCGCTTCTTCTTCCCACATCGCAGCATATGTTTTTTCCGATACATTTCTCAAAATAATCCCTGCAAGCTTGTCAAACATTTCCTGTCCGCCTGCATCTTCCGGCTCAAATTTCAGGATATAATTAATCATCGGAGCCTCTCCTTCAATTACCCCTTGCGGGATTCCGATACATTCTCCTCCTTGCACATAGAATACAAACACCTCCAATTTCTTTTTCTGTCCAAAATCAAGGTTCTTTCCATGTATATGAATCGCACATTTATCCATTCGTTTTTCTAGCTTTATAAAACCGACATTGCGGATTCTGTTTCCATTCTCATACTCGTACAAATAGCGGATGACCTGTTTCATAATTTGATTCCTTTCTTCTTGTCTCTATAAGACACTTTATTCACCTCGACAAAAGAAAAGAACTAAAAAGCGACGGCATACCGCCATCGCCCTATCTATATAATTGCATTCATCTCCTGATAAAGCCGTTTTGCATAGCTGTCTGTCATTCCACAGATGTAATCCGTCACAAGGAGAAGTCTGAGATACAGCTTTTCCTGCTCGCTTTTCCCCTTTGCATGACAGTGATAAGCACTCTTATAATTTTCTGAGATAAACGAGACAATCCGTTTATCAATCTCGCTCAACTCCTCATTTGTATCATAATCAATCACTGCTTTTACAAATTTATCCAACAGAAAATCAAGCATTACCGACTCTGCCATCTCCATCTTATAGATGACCGATGTAGAAAACACTCTTCGGTACGCAATATCTCCCAGAAGATTCATCAATTTTTCTCCATATGTCCCGTGGAACAAATCATAACCATACTCTCCATCCATAATCTTCTCATAGTTCGAAGTAAATCCATATGTTGCACAATTGATCAAAAATCCCTGCATCTGCACAATCCAGTTCTTCACGGCATATTCTTCTGGATTTTCCACTTTTCTTCTCTGCCCACTTTCATATTTTGCTTCTAATTTTTCCAATGCATGAAAAGAAACGGCACTTTCCTCTTTTTCCAAAGCTGCTAATTCTTCTTTCAGTTGATGATAGGAAAGAAAACCTTTTATAAAGGCATCTTCGATATCTGCTGTTTTGTATGCGATATCATCCGCAGCCTCTAATATATATGTGAGCGGATGACGCCTTCCGTTCGTTCCGGTCTCCTTGCAAATCGCCTCATAAAGTTCCTGATCGGCATAGTAATACCCAAGCTTTTTATCCTTGATATTTCCCGTTGTTTTATCGATTTTCAGAGAAGAAACCGGATATTTTACAATCGTTCCAAGCAGTGCATATGTCAGGTTCATCCCATGCTCATCCACAAGATAGTGCAGTTTACTGACCAATCTGAGCGCCTGTGCATTTCCTTCAAAATGATAAAAGTCCTGACACATCTGTTTCTCCAGGACCTGATCTATGCACTCTCCACGAAACAGCAGCGCCGGCAGGTTTCTCCTGAACCAATCCCGAATCACCGTCTCACCAAAATGTCCAAACGGCGGGTTCCCAATATCATGTATCAAGCCCGCGCACTGTAAAATATTACATATCTCTTCCTTCATCTTCGGCGTAAAATCCGAATCTTTCTGATATGCCAAAATCGATTCTCCAATATTCTGTCCCAACGATTTCCCAAAAGAAGACACTTCCAAAGAATGTGTCAGTCTTGTCCTGATAAAATCACTTTTATCCAGCGGAAATACCTGTGTCTTATCCTGAAGTCTTCGAAACGAGGCACTCCCAATAATGCGATGATAATCTTTTTCAAACTCACTTCGAAGGTCCGCCGCCTTACTCCGACCGCCAAACTCTCTGTTTCTTTTGCTGGATAATAACTGCTCCCACTTCATACTTTCACCCCTTTCTTTGCCAATTGACTGTTTCTCTAATCCAAATAAATCGGCGGGTCATAATCTTTTCCGAGAAGCGCTTTTTTCCTCTCCTGATACCCTAGAAATGCCCACTCTGTCATATCTGTCCATTTATGCTGTTCCTGATCATATACCTGTACATAGCCGATCCGCTTTGGATGTATTCGTACACTGTTTGTCTGGTATTCTTTTCCCGTATACGGATTGATCTCGCCAAGAACCGGTGTTTCCGGCTCTTTCTTCTCTGACTCTTTCTTTGTATCCGCAGTTCGAAACTTTGGTTTCCGCATATAGCCTCTGATTCCGCTAAATCCGGTTCTCTTCTCCTTTTCTTCCACCTTTTTCGGAAGTTCTTTAACAGGCTCTGGCTCTGACACTGGCTCCAATTGAAGTTCCTCGCTCATTTTCACTAGCTCGCCAACCGTAATATCTCGTTCGGCGGCATGCTTCTGCGATTGTGGTTTTCCTTTCTTAATCTGTTCTTTTTCCGTCTCCATTTCTATCTGTTCCATTATACTCAGCCGGAAAGAACATCCCAATATCTCTGCAATCATACGCATATCCTGTTCCTGAAAATTATCTCTTTTGAGCCGCTGCGTCATATTCTGTCTGGACATATTTTTCCCGGTTCGTTCCTCAATCTGCTCTGCCAGCTCTTTGATCGTCATCCCCTTGCGACTTAAGATAATTTTTACCTGCTCACCAAATGTCAGATTCTCCATGTCCGATTCCTCCTTAGTAACTCTCTTCCAAATACTCTTCCAATGTCACACCTGATTCCATAATTTCCTTTGCGGCTTCCTGGCCTACATACCGATAGTGCCAAGGCTCATAGATAATTCCTGTCTCGGCTGTTTTTTCCGGCGGATAACGAAGAATAAACCCATACTTATAACAGTTCTCTTCCAGCCATTTTGCCTCTTTTGTCTCCGCCTGTTTTTCATCCAGCTCCGAGTATTGATTTGAAATAAGATCAAGCGCAAGTCCAAGTCCATGCTCACTTGTCCCCGGAAGCGCAACACTCATAGCAGTGTCACTGTACGCTTCCCAGTAATTCATCCCTGTATTCAAACGATCCTGAACAGATGAGTTAAATACCTGCTCCTGTTTTTCCACCGAACGATACGCAGAACAGATAATAATGTTCATTCCATCCGCCTCTGCTGCCTTCAACATATTATTGAGAGGCTCTGCGATTCTTGAATCCACACTATATCCATCCGCCACCTCCGTAAGCTCCGGAACATATCCTTCCGTCATTGGATGCGATGAATTCACAAGCACCATATTCCACGGCAGTTCCTCTTCTTGCTCTGCCTGTTTTTGCTGCAGCTGCTCTAATTCTTTTTGTACTGCCTTTGTCTTTTTCTGCTCTTCCTTTTGAACCTGCGCTGTCACCTTTTTAATCTGCTTTTCTGCTTGTTTCTTTTGTCTTATACCGCCAAATATATTTCCAAACACCAGCCCCAACACCAGACAACTCGTTCCGACAACTATGATCTGCTTTCTCTTTCGGCTCATTCGTTTTATTTTTCTTTTCACCAAACCGCCATAATATCTCAACACTTTGGAAATCTGCATAATTTTCTCCTCTTTTGCCTCTATAATTCAATCTTTTCTATTGTTTTTGAAAACTCACTGCAATTAGAACACACTGCAATTTTATAAGGAATATCGGCTATCGTATACTCTTTAAAATAATATCTCTGAGGAAACTCTTCCGGCTGTTTTAGCAAGTACGGACTTCCCTCTTTCGAAAATCCAATCTCAAACTGATCCAATCCTAATTTCATCCCAAGCCGGGTCGCTTTCATAAAACTTTCTTTCAACACCCAGTAGCGATAAAACTCCTCCGCTCTTTCCACTTCCGTATTCTGTTCTACAATTCTTTGAAATTCGGACGCACAAAAAAAACGTCTGGCAACATCCAGTCTCACCTGCTTGACACCTTCGATATCGCATCCGAGATGCCATATTTGACGTTCACTGTCCACAACAGAGCAAAGTACATACTGTCCGGAATGTGACAGATTAAAAACCGCATTTTTCGACAATCCATATGTTCTGCGCATCTTCTCATACAGTACCCACACGCCCACGCTCAGAGCTTTCCCTTCCTGGTAAACAATTTTATCCGCCTTCTCTTTCCGAAAATCCGGAACTATTTTATAGTATTGTAAATATTTTTCTTTCTCCAGCAGAGATGTTACATCTGCAATCCATGTTCTAATCATATGTTTAATTTCCTCACATCATATAATACCACATGTTATATTTTCTTTACTATAGAAATTTTTTTATTTCTATACCAAAAAGGACAGATTATTCTCTGTCCTCACTTCATAACTTTACTTCGCAATTTCCCCCAGATAAAAACCTGAAAATACATATACGCTTTATCAAATACAAACAGACCTGCCTGTGCTCCGATCAAGACAATCCAAAACATCTTTTCTACTGCTTCTTCTGCCAAAATCAAAGTCGGAAAAATGAGCAGCACCGGAATAAACATGGCATTAAAGATTATGTATTTTCCAATCCACACCGCAACTGTCTTTTTCTGAATCTTGGAACTTTGGGCAACCTTCTCCCAAAGGATCTCGCTCAACACCAAATAAATTCCCATTGCAAGAAATGTAATACAGTACAGACGATTCGGCGCCACAATCAGCCCCACCAGAAAACTTGCCGTCAAAAACGCTGCACCTGCCCTGATTCCCCATTCCCGCAATACAATCCCGACACAGAATGCCGTCCGCTGGATATTCGATGGAACTTCCTGGACTACAGAAAAGAGTGTCTTTT
>OGLQ01000866.1_pt1 | contig 15451 bp, 8 predicted proteins | sample 1572941 | NCBI WGS metagenome assembly OGLQ01 (sample SAMEA2581891, study PRJEB24529) | metagenome | biome: Human gut stool | place: China | collected 2011
AGAGGCGTGAGCTGGTTCCCGTTATCAGTGATCTGATATTTGTTCATTCCGTCCATTCTCTTATCCCAGTTTTGTCAATTTTATTTTCGGTGACAGCACCATCTGATATCATATCTGTTTTAATTAAACCGTCGCTTATAGCAGATTCTTTAATTCCAGTAGAATCAATAAGAACACCTTTTCCAGTTTCGTCATATAAACAGAATGTAAACTCATTATTGTTATCCCTGCCAATCTGAATCCGTACAACATCATTTTGATCCTTGAACTGCATTGTATTTCCAACAATAGCCAGTCCACCGTCATCAGATTTAATTTGAAATTTATCTGCAGAAATGGTTCCGGCTTTCAACATTGATACTGTAATTTGAGCAGCAATCAATTCTTTAATTACAGCTTCATCGATAATTACATTTTTTGCTGTTAGCTTAATGATATGTCCAAGCTCTGCGGATACATTGCCAGCTAATAAATCATCAATATTTCCTACTTTTGCTTTTAATTCCTGAAAATCACCTGATTCAGCAACAATCTTTCCGGCAGAAATGAGTTCTGATTGCAAGTATTGGAAGAATCCATTTTCTGCTTCTATATTGATACATTTGATCATTTCTGCTTCAAGTGTTCCTGGCGTAATATAATTTCCTCCAGTTCCACCAATAATACTTCCGCCAGAACCATTTACAATATTTTGTACTTTATTAGTAAATGAAGATGACTGTAATATTTTTTGTAAAATTTGGTAAATATTATCATCAGTAAGTTGTAGATTTCCTACATAATTATTGCGAGCTCCCGAACCACCAAGATTTGACCCTGAGCCAAGAATTGAAATAAAGTCATTTCTTTTCGACCTAGACTTTATCATGTTGGAGAATGTTATTGAAAAATTATTATCAAACAAAAAAGGATTAAACGATATCGTCATGACTCGCAATTTTACGAAGTAATCATCTCTGATTCCGAGCCATATAAAGTTTCCTAAATCTAAAGTTCTAGCATGTAATTCAGTTCCTGTTACAGAAATAATATTGTCTACGTCTGTTGCATATGTTGTTTGCGGTATAGAAGAAGCCATTAATTCTTCCATAGCTACACGACATAGTTGTTGTTGGACGGTTACAATATCTGTAAGAGAATCTTGGCTACTTACAAAAATATTTTCATTCGTATATGTAGTAGGGTTCGTAATATGATACAGTTCTGCCAGTTCTTCCTTTTCAAAGCTGCCAAGTTTTTCATCACTCCAAGCTTCTAAAGACATTCTTTGACCTAATTCAGTCCTACGTTTTCCTAATTCCTTTTGTTTTTCTTCTTCTGTTTTTGCTTCATCTCTACGTTTTTTCAGGGCGGCAGCACAAGAGTCTGTATTCTTCTCATCTAATTGATATGCATTTTTTTCATATATTTCATGCTTATCTTTGAATCCATCTTCAGTTAGAGGTGGATATTTCTTTGGATCTTGTTTACTTAACTCCTGATATCTTTCCCATGTCAAATCATAATGGCTTTTAGATAGTAAGTTTGCTTGATCTTTATAAGATGCAAGTTTTACCTCCAATTCATTGATTCCATAATATTCCCATGTTGTTTCATAATCCTCAATAAAATCCATCTCGCCTTCAGATGTTGGCAATTTACGATTATCAAATTCTATTTTGATATTTGGAAGAATAGTGTCTACGATTTGATGATAGATATTGGCATCTGGGGATGCATTAAGAGCATTAATATCAAAATTACCCTCTGAGTCAACATAGATTTTTTCATAACCAAGTTTCTGAGCTTCGTAATCTTTTTTTAAAGCAGTCAATGCTTCGTCAGACAGTTTATGCCAGTTATCGGGATCGCAATCTCCAGTTGGAATTCTGATATATAATTCAGTTATTTTGTCTTGCAGCTCATTCCACTGTTTTGACATTTCGGTATATTCAACTCTTGATTTTTCACAAAAACTAAACCATGCCTTATATTTTTCAATTGTAGGTGTGCTTAAATATTTGTTATTTAACCAGAACGGGTCAATGTAAAAAAGATTATTATTTCCACCATTTACCTGTTCAATCCCTAAATCGTCTGCGCCAGATACCCGGTATTTTGTATAAACGTGTTCGTCATCTATAGTTATATCATTAGAGTTTTGCACGTTGCGATATCCGATTGTAATATTTGTATCTTTCCCAAAGTTCTCTACACGATAAAAATTAACAACAAGATTTTTATAATCGAATTCAACAATACAACTAAAAAATTTTTCAAAATCTTGTGTTAAAAAACTATATACGTCACTGTATGAAATATCAAATGTCCCAATTTCATCTTTTAAATATACAAGCTTTTTCTTGATTTCACCATTTTCTATGGTTTCATATTCTTTTGGGATATTATCAACATGTCCTATTTTCCATCCAGGAACTTTGCTTACAAGAATATCAATTAAACTTAATTGTGGCGTTTTTTCATTGAAAAATTTGATCTGCTGTTTTGCAAATTCAACACCTTCAATTTCTTCAACATTTCCATCTACAAGCATCTCCAAAGAATCCGTTGTTCCGCAATTTACTTTCCATCCGTCAAGTGGGATTTGTCCATATTCTCCCTGTGCAGAATTTGCTGTTATTGATTTATATTCCTTCGTTCCTGATCCATGTGTTTCAGGACTGTCCATAATAAACCAGCCGAGAGAGGAGATGTAAATCTTCATATATTTAGAAAACCAATTATAAGCTGTCGATTCTATCATTTTTCCGTCATCAGTTTCTATATATTGACTTACATCAAATGTAATAGAAGAGACATCATTACAAACTCCTTCATAATTGACTGTTGATATATCTATTCCGTTGATAGCACAAAGAAAAATTCTACTTGGGGTCGCAAGGTAAGCCACTGGCTGTTCATGTTTTCCGTATAAATCATAATTTAATTGCAATTAGATCAGTGCTCCTTTCCGTGGTTCCAAGTATGAAATATCTAATGTCATATTCCCGAACACCCTAAAAGTATTATGTCCGTGAATCAAACGAATCCAATAAATATTATCTTCTTCCTGAATTCCGACTCTCTCAAATACAACAGATCTATCCAATTCATCGTATAGCGCCAAATTCTTACAATCTAATTTTAACTTCAAATCCCTTTGTGTTTGACAGTAGAAAAATCCACCTTGAAAAATATAATACTGTCCGTTTTCAATATAATACGCACCATACTTGTTCTTCACTCCGTAAGAATCGGTAAGATAGAACAGGATAGCGGTATTATTGCATACAGATACTACATGATTCTCTTTGTCATAAACGTATTCAAGTGTATATCCATTCATTTTCGCATAATTTTCAATTTTTCCCATCAGCAACTGAAGTGTAAGTTTGTTTGTAGATTGCAAAGAAAGCGTCCCATTTTCCAATGTTTTACTGTCTGACAGATTATGGATATAGATTTGTTCTGTGGCTTTTGGATAAATATTAATAACTGGATATACATATCCGTATTTGTCACTGCTTGTATTTTGCAACATAAAATTTTTACTTCGAGTAATGACTTGTTGATCTTGTTTTTCTACATAAGAAAATGGAGAATTACATGTAAATGTACATCGTAAACCATAACAAATTCCCCAATTCTCATATGGAGTGACAGAAGAGAAGTAACCTTTTACTTTTACAATCTCGCCCTGTTGTGTTGTTATTTTTAGCCATCTATGTTCTTGAGGTGAACTAAGCCATGAAATTGTTCTTTCATATTCTTCTGTAGAAAATTCAAGTTCGTCCTGCGATGTATTTCTTTCATAATCTTTTGTGATATGTATTTCAAAAGACAACACTTCAGTATAAGACGTCCCGAAACCTGTCACCTCTGGACGATATTTATTCATCGTAGTAGATTCCATTTCTCTTACAATAGAAGATGGAAGAGAAGTGTCATCATCAAAATTGACAGAAGATAATTCCTGCTGTTTTAAAGTTTGTTCATCAAATTCAAAATCTTTACATACTAGAATCAAAATAATTCACCTCAACTTTCTTAATTTTTCTATTCAAAAAAGAGCTGAGAAAATCTCAACTCTTTGTATATTCATATTCATTTTTACGACAAGCGGCAAGACATATGAATCCCGCCGCTTAAATTTTAAAGTGTCCGATGTATTCCAAGTTTATGAGCCTCTTTGGTAAATTCCTTTGTAACTCCTTCAATTACTTTCTTCATGCCTGGATAAGTTTCCTTGTCAATACTTCCTTGAACTTCTATCATCTTGTCATAGTAATTGTTTGTTACATTAGGTCTTTCACCAAGGCTGTTTGCAATGTTCAATGAACTATAAATATCATCTTTGTGTTCACCAAGATCCATAATGTTCTTTGACAGTCTTGCATTTACAACAGCATCACCATAAGTAATCGTTGTCGCTGTTCCAGTCAATCCACCACGCCTAACCATCATTTCAGGATTATTTCCTTCATTGATGCGAACAATTTCTGAACCATTTACAAATTTCTTTGTTCCAGACGCATAACCTCTTAACTGGTCAAGACTTACCCAACCAAGGTCACGCTCTCCGAAACGAGATGTTCTACTAATATGATATTTCTTCTGTGCCCAATTAGCATTATTAACACTGGTAATATATACTTCCTGACCACGCATTTCATTTCCAGCAGGGGACTGACCGTCAGAAGAGTAGTAGTAATCTCCACTTGCGAATATTACTTTGTCTCCAACATTCGGTACTCCGTCTCCTCCACCATTATTACTCGGGGGTGGTGTAGTTGGTTTTGGTGGTTCTGGTTTTGGTGTGACAGTTACTGCACAACTATTTGTTGAAGTAGCACCGCCACCATCTGTTGCAATTGCACTAATAGTAGTGCTACCTGCTTTAACAGCATGAACAGTTCCATTTGCAACTGTAGCAACATCTGGATTTGATGACACCCACTGCAAACTCTTATTTTTTGCATCATTTGGTCTAATTGTCGCTGAAACTGTGCCTGTAGAACCTTCCTGTATAGAAAGTGTCCCCGGACTTAATGTAATTTCTGCAACAGGTCTATTGGATAAGTCTGGATTCTTGCTGATATCGCCTTGAATCTGATCATTCTTATCCTGTGTTGTTCCGTTCTGAATCTGACCGGTATTCACACCCGTCCAATCATCCGGTCTATAATTAGGAGCGTTAGTCATGCTGTTGTCAACTTGATCTTGCGCCCCATTACTTGTACCAAGATTTCCAAGATTATTGGATAAATCCTTATTCGGTACAAATCCTGTACTGTTGATGATTTGCTGAATTTTGTCATAAGCCTGTTGGTAGTTTCCAACAACGCGGTTTAACATTCCAGATATTACTTGTTCCTGCTTTTCAGCATTATGAGTAACATCGTATAATGTTTCCTCCAGCTGCTTATCGAGATCCTCACTCAAACCGTCCAGACCATTCTGACGCACATCATATTCATGGTCATCACGGGTGTCTTGCATTTCTTCTTCTGCATCTCTGAGTTGTGCTTTTAACCTCTTTAATTCAGCCTGAGCACTCGCATTATTTCAATTATCTTCACATAGTTCGCTACACTATGCAGTTCTCTTATGAACTTCTCTGGGTATTACCCAGACGTTGAGACTATACCTTCTATTTGAATAATTTGGAATTTATTTTTTTGAAATGATTTTGGACATAATAAAAGAGCAGTAGTATTACCTGTTACTGCTCTGTGGATTCCGATATTCTATCTAACAATATTTTAACATAATTGTCCGATATACGTTTTTTGGCTTTATACAACCAATATGTTTTTTGACCTATATATTCATTTTGTGGTTGCATAAAAAATGAACACATACAATATTCATCTCCTTTGCTTCTTTTTCTCAAAAACATATATGCCGTTCTGTTATATAAAGTACTTTTTATTAAATAATCCGCTTTTATAGCCGATGAAGGGTTATTAGTTTTTATATATCTACATATAATATTTTTGTTTTCTATAAATTTATCAACATCTTTAAATCCGGAAATTCGTTCTTTTACATTTGCATAGCTGTAATCCACTTTTGTATAAAACACACTTTTGCCTAAATACTCATCAGTAATCTTAAGAGATTCTATTTTTTTAAATAACTGTTTTTCATTTTTAGGGATGTCTATATCTTTTAAGTATTGAAACCCTACTAAATGATAAAAATCTTTTGATTCAAATGTAAGTTTTATATCTGATTTTTGCTTATTACAAACTATTATAAAATCATAATTGCAATTCATCAATTCTTTGAAATTATTTAGTGCCAATGATATATTATCCATAACTTCTCCTTGGTATAAAAATAGAAGAGTCACTGGTGATGACCCTTCTATTCATTCAAGGACTTTCTTTCAGAACATAGTTCCTAGTTAGGCTATGGTAAATCCTCGCACCTTTGTAAATCTCCATGTAAACCGGTTCCTAACCCGGCGTACACTTCAAAGATTATTTATAGCAGTCATATTACGCTGCATCACACCAGATATATTTAAGAAAACACTGCTGTTTTCTTGTTATTATTATATCCCATATACGGAGAAAATTCTACACAAAATACAAACAAAGTGATATGTTTACAATTGTTAAATATATACAAAACATACGTTCTTGTATTCATAAGTGCATCATAGATGTATCTTAATTATAACATATATCATATTTAATTGTTCATTTCATTTCTTATTCAAATAGTCTATATTTTTCGAGTTACCAATCGCTTGTAACCCTATGCCTACATATTATAATATATAGGACTTACCAGTCGTTGAGCGTCTTCCATATCATAAATCATATATGACTTAGGAAGTTCGTTGCGTCTGGGTGACTTGCACACCCGGTTATCCCTGACCTATCTGTTTTTTATGGTTTCTATCCGAAGACTGTTGAGTTATAAACTCGTACCGCATTCACGTTTACCGTTTCCAGTTCCGTTGTAGCAAGATAGGGTTGTGGGGACTTTCCCGCTATTAAATAGAAGTCGCGCAAATAACTTCACGCCTTCGAGTGCTGAAATCTGAGCTTTCAATGTATTCACATCTCTAGCCTGTTTACGCAGAGTCTTATTGTAATCAGCATTTTTCTTTTTGATATCCAACAATTCCTTCTGCTTATCAATCGATTTTTGAGCAACTTCATTCTCTTGCTCAAGCATCTTTGTATAGAGATCAACAATAGAATCTTTGTAGTCTTCAACAACGCCAACAGAGCTTGAAATCTGATTGAGAAATTCTTTTTGCTGCTCCTTATATTCACTTGTTGAGATATTCCCGTTCTTTAAATCCTCATCAAGCTTCTTCAATGCCTCTTGATAATTCATGATTTGCTGTTTCGCAGCATTCATACCCTGACTAATCAAAGACAAATTTGCAATACCATCTACAGTTAAACCGCCGTTCTTATCAAGAAAAGCATCACTATTTAAAAGTCCTCTTAAATCATCTGTCTGGTCAATCAGATCACCTAATGCTTCCTGTCCATCAAAGAACGGTTGCCATCTTACTTCCCAGATTTTATTTTTGAGGTCTTCAATATTCTCCATTGCATCAAAGATAGCATCATCAAGACCCTCAATCTCTTTTGCAATTTCATTATATTTATCAGAACCTACATCATATTTCGCCTGTTCTTTAAGCAGTTCATTCCGCTTATTATAATTCGCCTGAATCTGTGCATTCGCATTATCAATCTGCTTTTGCAATTCCTCCTCAGATACCTGTTCACCTTTTGATTCTGTAAGGTCAGAATTGTTTTCCAGTCGTTTTGCAGTTCTGTCTAACTCATCAATAACCTGTTGCAGTTTTAGTAAATCAAGTTCTCTTAACTGATCTTGTAATTCAATCAGTGTTTTCTCAGCTTCAGCAGCTTCTTGTCTGAATCCATTTAATGCAGCTTGTGCTTCAAACCATTCCGTTGAGTATTCAGCCATATACCCATTTGCCATGAGTTTATTGATTTCATCTTGATATGATTTAATCTGTGACTGTAATTTACCTGCAACATCCTGTTGATTTTTAATAGATTCTTGCAGAGAGCCATACATATTGTCGGAATATGCAGATTCTCCTTTTGCAGCTGCTAACTCACGTAATGCTTCCTGATAATCTACAGCAGAGGACTCAATTCCAGTCATCATATCGATGTAATCTTCAATATTATCCAATGCTGTCTGCGCCAGTTCACTCTGTTTATTTAAGAGGTCATCGTACTGTTTATTACAGTCTACGAGTTTATCATAATAAGACTGCAGCTCACTGATTATTTTTTGAGTATCATCATCGTATTTTGAAATATCCATAGACCCGTTCTGAATCTGATGGACGATAAGTGGGTTTATTCCACTCTGTCGCACAATAGAATCAAAATGACTTTGATAAGTCCCAATTGCTTGCTGAGTCCTATTCAGTAGTTCACTGTTCTTAGACATTGCCTCATACAGTTTCTGTTGCTTGTCTGGGAGATGTGCGATACGCTCCATTTGACTCATCAGCAAATCATACTGTGATTCTAAGCGTTTGAATAACACCTCAACCCAGTCCGTGTATCCGGATACTGCTTCTGATAATTTCTCGGCAGCTTCGGATGTATCAGATGCTGCTTTGGAAGTATCAGAAGCAGCTTTGGCAAGATTATTTGATGCGGAGTTGAGATTGTTGGAAGTAGTGTTGGTGCCTCCAATGTTTCCACCACCTGTATTCCCAAAAGTCCAAGACCCCCCAGAAAATGCAGTTCCTTTTGCATGAGAATTGCCTTCATATGCTAATTTAGCATGAGATCCAGTAACATATCCTCGTTCTAACAAAGCTTTGGATTGTTCATGATTGAACACGATATCATTCTTTTTGAGATTAGTGATAGTAGGATATCCATTATTTTCTACAAACCACTGTCCATTTCTGACAATAATTTCTGCACCTAATTCATTTATCAGAGCGCCCTTTTCAGGTTGTTTTAATCCCCACGATCCACTAGAAAATGCATGACCAGAGTTGGCACTTCCTTGTGAATGAGCAGTACCATTGGCTGGACTACTACCTTTTGGTTTTCCGGATGTATCATAGTGTACTTTTACATAAGCGTCTGGTGGAGTAGCAACATTTCCAAGAGTATAATTAACAGTTGCACTTTTAGGTGAATCAGGCAATTCTTGTGATCCACGTTTATAATCGACAACTGCATTTTTCTTACTCGGTGCTTCTTGTTCCCCTTTTTTATAATTAACATTTGCGTTTTTATCCGATGGAGGTGCTTGTTCTCCACCAATCTTACTATAAGTTACAGCAGCACTCTTGTCTGCAGGTTCAATTTGTGTTGTACCCTTTTTAATATAATCAACAGAAGCAGTTCTGTCTGCAGGGGCTTCTTGGTCTCCTCTTACATAATCTACCTTTGCAGTCTGGTCTTCAACCTTAATATCACCAGTAACCAGAGTATCAGATACATTTCCATCTGGAACAATTTTTGCTTTTATTTCAGGCGTCATAGAAGACAAACTTTGCTCCAATGACTCCATTGATCCTGTATCAACTTTTACATCTGGTGTAATTTCAAGTGAACCATCTTCTGATTTTCCTTGCAATTCTGAGAATAATTCTTGAGCCTTAGCCTTTGCAGTATCAAGTTGGTTAGTATCTACTTGAATTCCAAAATCTTGTTGCATCTCTAATGAATTAACGATGTTTAATTGCTCCTGAAATTCTTTCAACTTAGAAACTGTATCAGCAGTAGCTTCATCAAGTCCAGTCGTGTCAATTGTCATAATTGCAGGTTGGCTCACCATAATCTTTTGCTGAATAAGGGTTTGTAAAATTGTAACAGCTTCTTGAGCGCCTTCGACATTTAAATCAATCTGACCATCTGAATTTTTGAATTGATCAAGATTAGATTTTGCACGTTCAATCTGACTATCTAAATCTTCTAAGTCTGTACTATCGAAATTAAAATCTAAGTCCAGACTCTGATTTCCAGCATTCTTTAATTCTTCAAGTTTGCCTTTTGCTTCGTCAGCTTTTGATTTCATTTCATCAATAGATGCATTAAAGTCTTCTGAACCGTCAATTTTACCTATTTTTATACCATCATCATATTCTGATGCAGCTCTTAAAATAGATTGAATTGCTTCTTCGCTAAGATGGAATTTATCAGCCAATATTTTATCTGAACCAGTTTGGAATTCCATAGTTCCGTCTTCAAGTGTTTTGACAATCCCTTTTGACATTAATTCTGCATCATTTTGCATATCAGCCATGAAATTATCAATACCCTGTTTATTCCCGGTAAAGTATCTTTCTCTTGCATTAGCAGCATTTTCATAAGCAGCAACAAGTTTTTCCATTGGTGCAGTAGACAAATCTTCATTGGAGAAGTAGTCGGCAATTGCACGAAATTCTTCTGTATTATATCGACCTTCTTTGTATAACGCATCGCCCCTTGTTTTCATAGTTTCAGAGACGTTTCTATACATATCTCCATCTTCACCAGATGATTGTACATTTATCCATTGCTGATATGCAGAAGTGGCTCCGTCATATGCAGATGACAACAATTGAACTTGCTCCAACTGTTGTTGTAATGAATCCACGGTTGCTTGTGCGGACGCAACCTCAGATTCACTTCCAGAATTCTTTGCATTTGCTAATTTGTTGGTAGCCACTGCTAATTGATCTGTAAGATTCTTTTCGTCTTCGAGCCATTTAGACTTGTTCAAAGCCTCTTCTTGAGCCTGTAATTGTCTAAGAGCTTCTCTGTTAATATGTACACCATTTGCTGTTCTTTCGAATAGAGTAGATGGATCATATCCTTCTAAATCTGAATAAGCTGCTTGAAGATTTGCGATGTCTCCAGTTAATTGTACAACACCAGTTTCTTCGTCTACTTCATAAGATACGCTTAATCCTTTTCCAGAATAACTATTTGCAAGAGCAGCATTTAATGTATCAATTAAAGCAATCGCATCTCCAACTTCTGATGTAAATGTACCAAGATTAAATGTCATCGGATTCTCAGATTCTTCTTTCATGACTTCGATCTTATCCATTACATCTTGCCATGTTCCGTCGAAATCCTCATCCTCAATAGCAATTTGGTATGCTAATTCTCGGTCTTCTCCACTTAAATTATCAATTTCTTTTTCTACATCCTTAAACTGCTCTTTTAATGCATTGGCATCTTCAGTTGCAGAATCGATAGCAGATTTGAAGAATCTATTTTTCCATTCTTTTCTGGTTGCTTTGTTATCAGAAACTTCCTTCAAAGCAGAGTCAATAGCTTTATTATATTCAGAAATAGACATTGTTGATGGGTCTAAACTGAGAGCCTTTGTCAAAGCTTCTTGTGCCGGTTTTTCAAGACTGTTTAGCGGTGAAACTAATTCATCTAAAAGCATCTGATCGGCATCTCCGCCGTATTCTTTATAAAGTTTTTTCCAATCTAAATTCTGTAAATTACTTTCTACTGCATTAAGTAATTCAACAGGCATATCAGAAATAGCAGCAGATGTTTCAAGATAAGGTTTTACTGTGCTTTCAGCAAAACTATTCCAGACTTCTTTTTGCTTTTGTTCTTGTGCTTTAATATTGGATTGTATTTCACCTTTTTTAGCTGCAATCTCATCTTCTCCAGCTAAAACTCTAGCCTCAATCATATCAGTTGCTTCATTAAGTTTGTTCTCATCTACTACAGGATCAATTGTAAATTCGATTCTGTCAATAGTGTGACCATCCAAAGATACGTCAGACCGTCTGACACGACCCAATTCTTTCCCGACATATGCTCCAAGTGCCTTTTCCATCTTGTCTGCGTCGGTTTTAGACATATCCTTGAAGATAAGATGTCCACTTTTAAGCTGTTCTCTGATTTCATCTCGGCTTAAAGATATTTGAGAAGCAGATTCTTTTAATTGTTTTTCTTGACCTTTTAATGATTTTATCTCATCTTCAATATTATCTGCTTCTTCAAAAGCACCTCTAAATGTATCTCTTGATTTATCAACAATATCATTATGAGCCAACGTCATCTGTGTTTTTTGCAGTTTTTCCATTTTGTCAGCGGCAACAGACGCATTGTCACCTAAATTTAAAATAGAATTTCCGGCTGCATCACTACCAGATACAAGTGATGGGAATGATTCAGCTAATTGATTGCTTATGTCAAGATAGTCCTGGTATTCCTTTTCAGAAAGAGTAAGATTTGTATTATCTGAACTGACACCTTTTCTAAGTTCTGCATATTTTTTAGTTAGTGATTCTACAGCATCACCTGTGGTCTTGATTGAATCTGCATCTTGGGCAAATTTCTTTCCTAGCGTTTTAATCGTATCGACTTTTCCGTTGTAAGTATCAAATACTTCCTTAATTTCTTGTTGAGCCTTTTCCCCATTTTCAATTGCAATCTTGTCTGCGTTTATAAGATTATAAATTCCTTTTATTGCAAGACTAAGCCCCTCAGCAATAAGAAAACCACCAAACATATTCAGAGCAGTAGCACCAATTGACTTCAGTGCGGTACCAGCAGTTTTTGCCATTCTACTGAATTTAGAAGAAGCAGTAGTGGCTTTTGTAGATTTTTCAGCGAACTCATCCATTGACATAGATCCATCTTGTACGGACTTCGCCATATCAATTACACTAGAATCTACCTCTTTGAATTGTGAAGTTAAATCATCAAGATCGATTTTACCTTTCATATCGCTAAATTGTTTAGTAAAATTTAAAGTGTCTTTATTAAACTTTGGTTTTGTTTCTTTTTTGAAATTATCAAAAATAGATGTGAATTTATCCGCATCAGAGTCGTAGTTTACAATCGTCTATTATTCTGATAAACTATATATAAATAACTTGCAATTACAAATATATAGGGGGATAAATATGGCTAGTCATTTAAAAATATGTCCAACGTGTAAAAGTGAAAAAATACAAGATGAATATTTTAAAAATGGTTATATAGATTGTTTCATGGATGAAGTTACTGAGTGCAGATATGGTCATCCAATAATTATGACGACAATGCCTTCACGGGATTTCCATACGCTAAAAAAAATCTCAGATTCCACAGATTTCTACGATGCAATGATAAAATTGCACGATGATGACATCATAGAATATGAATTAAAAATGTCGCAATTCCGGTCACAAGTAGAAGCCAAAGAAGCAGAGGAAGAACGTAAGAAAGCAGAGGAATCTAAACCACGTTGTCCGAAATGTGGATCTACATCAATTACCGCCGGGCAAAAAGGTTACTCAATCCTGACTGGATTCTTAGGAAGTAATAAAACAGTCAATAGATGCAGTAACTGTGGTCATACTTGGAAACCGTGAGATGAGAGTGGGTTAGATATTGAGATGTTCTATCATCATTTCTGATTCTAACTCACGTATTCTCTGCTTTAGTTCATTACATGATTTGCGCTGCCTTTTCAATGTGTATTCGCATGAATAATCTGTTTTGTGAAGACCAAAATTATTTTCGATTTTCTCATTAAAATCTTTATGTATTTGGTTCAACACCTTTCGATTGTTTTTGTTTAATGAATATAAGAATATAATCATTCTACATTTTGTAAAATGTAAAAATGCATATATTTTGTAATGCAGTAAGTGTAAATTTTTCAATTTTAGATTCACCACCTTTGGAGGAAATTTTATGGACAACAAATCTATAAGTATGAACAAATTTATGAATATTGTAAAATCTGCATATGAATATTACAATTTGAAGATCTCGGACATTACTGTATTTGACCTTAAAAATTTGTTCTTTACAGATGATTTATACGAGTCTGTATCGAAAATTCAACAAGACGCTAATCTTATATTAAAAGACAATTTAACAAATGGTTGTGTTGTATTTCCAAACGATAGCAATAAATTAGCATCTCCCGTTATGTTCTTACGTACACAAAATTTAGATATGTCTAACATGCTTATTGCATTTTTTCACGAATTAGTCCATATTGAAGATTTTTATAAATTTGCGGAATATAAAAATATTGATATTTCTAAAATTAAAGAAATGAAAAATTACGAAAATTTTTGTTTATGGAGTGAATTTCATGCTTTCTATTCAGAAAATTTATATACTTATAAATTTGTATATTTTTCTAATAATACGAACGATTTCGAATCAATGGAACACGTTTACGTAGAAAATCTTGCAGCTTATCTTTACAGAGAACGTAAACGGGTATTTCAAAATGGGGAAATTTTATATTACGATATATCAAGAATTCTTGGTCGTATTGCTTTCCCAGATATTTATGATAAAGTTGTCGATACCGATTGCTCATATATATACGAATATTTAAAAGAGTTTTTCCCTCAAGAAAGCCAATTTGAGAAAGTAAATTCTCTCTATCGATTTTACGTGCAAGTGTTGAGGGATGGGGATATTCTTGATCGATTGAATGAATTAGATGATTTAATATGTCTTCTTTAGTGATTTTTATTTCGAGTTTATTGTTGCTGTTTTTCACTACATCACCTTCTTTATTTTAATGTGGAGTGGGGGAGTGGTCTAAAAATACTTCCTGCTGCGGAATTTTCCTGTTAATTTACAATTAGCTCTATACGAATAATCCTTTGAATATTCTTCAAACTCTTTGCGTTCAATTACACCATGAGGACTTTCGTATATTCCGCTGCATAATTTTCTTTGATAATCATCATATAATTTTTTTGCTGTTCTGTCATAAGATACATCTCCTCCAAAAAAGAGACATCAATTAAGATGTCTCTTGACTTAAAAATATTCAACTTATGAGGGCATAATGCCTCATCTCTCTGATAAGAATAAATCTTATCTCTCTATCGCCTGACGATGCAAATCAGAGCAGTAAATATTACTACTTTTAATAAAACAAAATATAAAATTCATAATGTGGGATTATGCTATCCCAATCCAAAAATATCATAACTACTATAAACCACGCTTTCACGTGGTTTATAGTATGTTGTCATTTAAACTCATGCCATAACGACAATCGTTTTCCTCCTATTCGTCTGCACATCTATCGGCTAATGGACACCCATTTCCGTGTGATATGATACAAACTAAGCCAATGGACACCCATTTCTCTGTTTGTACATGGAGTATAACAAATAATATACAAGATGTCAATATATACTAAAAAAGTTTTATAATTCCATAAGATTCAATATCTCCTTTGTTCCCGTCATACATTTTAGGTATAATAACATCCAGCATATTGTGTTTGACTTTAGAATTATTTAAATATTTAATGCAATTATATGCAACAAGATCAGCAATTTGCAATCCAATACAATTATCCTCTTTTACTAAAAAATTCGTTGTTGTAATATATTTTTCAATTGCAGTGGAATGATAAATATTAGTTCCGTATTTTAACATATGAAAATAATATTGCTGAATTTTTTTTGTTTTGTGTTTCTTCTCTTGACTCAAAAATAATACTTCCTCTT
>OGLQ01000902.1_pt1 | contig 14572 bp, 9 predicted proteins | sample 1572941 | NCBI WGS metagenome assembly OGLQ01 (sample SAMEA2581891, study PRJEB24529) | metagenome | biome: Human gut stool | place: China | collected 2011
GTTCGGACTACGGAATGCTTGTGGAGGGCGACATTGGAAAGCTGAGTTTTCAGGGCACCCGCTATCTTGGGTTTGAGCGGAGCTAAGTGTTTCTTACATTATATAGTATGGAGTGCTGTATGAACGATTTGTTTATCCAAGGGCTGACCATCGACTGGAACAGAGTTCGCCCATACAATTATGTTCGTCAGATTCCTGCCATCAGTGGAATCGACACTTTTACATTCCATAAGCCCATTACGTTCTTTGTTGGCGAAAATGGAAGTGGAAAATCTACGCTTCTGGAAGCAATCGCTGTTGCTTACGGCTTCAACGCAGAGGGTGGAACGAAGAACTATTCATTTTCCACATACAACTCCCATTCGGAACTATGTGAGGCTATGACGATTTCCAAGGGGTATCGCAGACCAAAGTTCGGGTATTTTCTCCGAGCAGAGAGTTTCTATAATGTAGCCACCAAGGAAATCGACTATTCCGATGACGATCATCCCTCCAAAGGCTATCACCAAAAATCACACGGTGAAAGTTTCCTCGCCATTGCGCAGGACTACATGGGTGCAGATGGAGTCTATATTTTTGACGAGCCGGAAGCCGCTTTATCCCCGCAGCGGCAGCTCACGTTACTGATCAACATTTATCGGTGTGCCCAAGAAGGGGCGCAATTCATTATCGTATCACATTCACCCATTCTCCTCGGAATGCCTGATGCTGAGATTTTTAGCTTCGACAATGGCACGATTCATCCTTGTCAGTATGAAGATACGGACAGCTACGTTATCACCAAAACATTTGTAAATAATCGGCAGCATTTTTTGAACCAGCTTCTGAACGAAGAAACGTAATGCCGGGAAAGGACATTCCATATGAGTGATTCTACGTTGAAAGAGCTTTGGCAGCAGGTCGCTGAAAAGAAAAGCTGCGAAGCAAAACAGAAAGAACTGACCGCCCAGAGAGATACGCTTGCTGATCGCCTGAAAAAGCTGGAAAAATCCAAGCTGGCAGAGCAGGCTGATGTGGACCGTCTGGAGGAACACAGCCTTGCCGCATTTTTCTATCAGGTCATCGGAAAGATGGATGAAAAGCTGGACAAAGAACGGCAGGAAGCCTATGCAGCCCGTGTCAAGTACGATGCGGCTCTCCATGACCTTTCTTCCGTTGATGCTGATTTAGCACAAATTCAAAATAGGTTGGCACGGCTGTCCGATTGCGAAAGGCAGTATCAAGCTGCTCTTTCCGAAAAAATCAAAAGCATCAAAGCATCTGCCCACCCTGCCGCACAGCAGGTTGCGGAAAGCGAAAGCCGTATTGCCGCGCTGAAAGTCCAAAAACGGGAGCTGCTGGAAGCTATCAACGCCGGAAAGACCGCCCTGCATACGGTCAATGAAGTTCTGGAAACCCTCGACAATGCCGAGGGCTGGAGTACATGGGACGTAATGGGCGGCGGTTTGATGGCCGATCTTGCCAAGTATGAGGAACTGGACGATGCACAGGAACAAATCGAACAGCTCCAAGTGGAACTGCGGCGGTTCAAAACTGAACTTTCCGATGTTGAAATCACCGCAGACCTTCAGGTTACGGTGGACAGCTTTTTGAAATTTGCGGATTTCTTCTTTGACGGCCTCTTTGCAGACTGGGCAGTTCTGGATCACATCAATCAGGCACAGAGCAGGGTGGAAAACACCAAGGGTCAAATCAAGCGAGTCCTCGCACTTCTGAAAAAGATGCGCGAAGATATTGACGTCCAAATCGCTGACGAAAAAGAAAAGCAGGAGCAGCTTGCGGTGGAAACTGAGCTGTAAGTTTGAAGAGTCCGCTTATGTGATATGATTCGATAAAACCGAATTTGCAGGAGGTGTTTCGATGAAAACAAGAAGGTTTGCTTTATGTCTGGCAACGGTTTTTCTGGTGGCGATTTATATCAATATTCAGAGAAGCCATACTTTCACCCTTTCAAACGATGAAGGCACCATAAAGACAGAACAAATACAGCCACTTTGGGGAACTGTAAAAGTGAGCGGTGATTGTGATACTGAGGTGGTCTTTACCGATGTAGAGACTGGAGAAAAATATAGAATCGGATATATTACACAGGGCGTAACGGAAAGAATCAAACTCGAAAGAGGCAAATGGTATAAGGTGGCGGGCGGAGGCAACCTTACACTGAATCCGGTAAACATTCGAGTCGAATAAATGTGAGTTCCTTGTGGGCAGCTATGAAAGCTGAAGCTGAGAAGAGAGTTTTGAATATTCACATATAAAGGAGTACAGTTCTATGAGTTACGGTTGGGCAACTGTTTTCACTTTAGCGGCATGGTTTGCAGGACTTGTGATTGATGCAAATGTGCGGGTCGGCGACCTCGGTTTACGAACAGTGCTTCCTGTCATCGTGATGGGGTGCTGCGTTATGAAGTACATAAAGGACAATAGCAAATAATCTTATCTCAATACACTTTCCAGCGGGCAGCCCCAAAACGGTTGCCCGCTATTTTTATACTCTAAAATCTGGAAAAGGAGGCTAAAATGCCAAGCAAAACCGAAGAATATCTCGCCCTTGCCCAGCGCACGGCGAACGGCTTGACCCGGTACTGGGAAAGCTGGACGGACTACCTGACCACTGCATCCCGACTGTACAAGTATCCCTTTGCAGCCCAACTGATGATCTATGCCCAGCGCCCGGATGCCACCGCCTGCGCCGACTTTGACATCTGGAACAATCGGATGAACCGTTATGTGCGCCGGGGTGCCAAGGGCATCGCCCTGCTGGACGAATCCAGCGGATTCCCCCGGCTGCACTACGTCTTTGACGTAAGCGACACCGGGGTGCGCCGCAATTCCCGTGACCCGGAAGTGTGGCAACTCGGTCCCGATTTGGTGCAGCCGGTTTCGGAAATGTTGAGCAAGACCTACGGCATCAGCGGAGAGCGTGTCATCCAGCAGCTTGCGGATGTTGCGGGGAAACTGGTGGCGGATTACTGGGACAACAACGGCGGGGACATTCGTGCCATCGTTGACGGTTCGCTCTTGATGGATTATGATGATGTCGGGGTGGAGATGCAGTTCAAGTCCGCCGCCGCCATCAGCGTCACCTACACGCTGCTGGAACGCTGCGGCTTTGAGCCGACAGGGTGGTTCGACAAGGACGATTTTCAGGCAATCTACAATTTTTCAACCCCGGATGCCGTCTTTGCCCTCGGCGCAGCGGTCAGCGACATGAGCCGGGAGGTGCTGCGGAATATCGAGCGCACCGTAAAAACAACCATTCGCCGCCGCAATGCAGAAAGGAGCCAATATGAATACGAACAGCAGGAACGTGACCTACTCGACCGTCGGGGACTACCAGCTCCCGAACCTGATTCTGAACCAGTCCCGGAAGCCGCTGGGCAAGTACGGCAGGCTGCGCCGGACGTACCTGAAGGAGCATCGCCCGGTGCTGTACAACACGATGCTCCTGAACGGGAGCCTGTACCCACACCTGATGGAGGTGGAGCAGACAGCAGAGAACCGGATGCAACAGACCATGGCGCAGCTTCTGAAACAGACCCCAGCCCCGGACAAGGAGCAGAATCAGATGGCATGGGTGCAGCACATGAACAGCCTGAAAGCGCAAGCCGAGGAACTGGTGCTGACGGAGCTGATCTACAGCTAAGTTTTCTGGATGCCGTCCTCCCCACCGAAGCCCAGCAAATCGAAAAAATCGACCGAGCGGAGAGCGAAAAAACGCCCTCCGCTTTTGTCTTGTCGCAGGCTGAAATTAAAAACGAACTGCGTAAGCACGGTTCGGGATTTACGGGCGGCAAGCAGCGCATTATGGCGCTGTACCAGACCCAGCCTGACCGCAAACTCCGTGCCAAAGCACTGGCAAAGGAGTACGGCATTGGTGGGCACTCCCACGATTTTCTGGACGGGAGCCGGGGTTTTGTGAACCACGACTGGAAGGGACTGGAATTTGACCATTACCCTGACCACCAGAAAATCACCCTGAAATGGGCGCAGGTGGAAAAGTATATCGACCTGATGATCCAGTCCGACCGCTACCTGACCGACAAGGAAAAGGAGCATTACACGCCCCCTGCGCCTGTCAATGCAAAGCCGGATGGTGCCCTAGATCGTGCCAAAAACCTGATTCGGGAGTTTTGTCAGGAGGAGTACGACTCCGAGCCGGACTTTTCTGATTTGTCCAAGATCGGCATTGCCTACACCAACGCCACCGATGAGGATATCCCCATTCAAGTTAATGTGGATTTGGTGGGATACCGTGTGGAGCGGTATCTGGGCGAAGTGCTGATCGACGAGCGGCAGTACGAAAGTCTGGAAGATCTGACCGAAACTGAACTGGAAGCTCTGGATTTCTCGGAATTGGTCAGTGTCACGGATGAAGAACTGGAGCACTACCACAGCAAGGCGGAGGAACGCCCGGCATTGCTGCCGCTGGATGCCGCCGCCGAGTACAACGCCCTGAAAGAGCAGCACCCGGATGCGCTGGTAGGCTTTGAGCAGAACGGACAGTTTGAGTTTTACGGCGAGGATGCCCGGAAGGTCTGCGAACTTGTGGGTGGTAAGCTACTGGAAAAGGAAACGGAATTGGGCACCGTTCCGGTCACTGGTTTCCCCACCGACCAGTGGGCATACCGTGCCAAGCAGCTGTGGCAGTGCGGCGAGAACGTCTATCTTGCCGGGCTGAACGAGGACGGCACCCACCACCAGACCAAGTATCTGCGCCGGGAGGATTATCTGCCGCTGGGCACTACCGTCCACATGGAAGGGCGAGCCTTCCGGGTGGATAACGTCAACTTCGATAAGGGCAGCGTTACCCTGCAGGATGTGGCACTGGCAGAAATGCGGATGCCAGTTTTCCGGGAGGAACCGCTGGCGCTTGTCCGGGAGTTGTACGAGGAGCAGGATATGATGGAATCCCCCCTGCCCGATTACAAGGTCGGTGACAATGTTGTGGTCGAACTCCCCACTCGAACTATTGAGGGGAAAGTTGGCTATGTGGGTGAAACGGATGTGCGCATCGACACCAGTGCGCACGGGCAGTCATGGGATAACGAAGTTGTCAATAAGCAACAATTCGAGGAGGGCTTGCGGCAGAACGAACCAAATTCTACCCGGCCAGTTCGTACTGAAAAAACGGTTGCCGTATACCCCGCCAAGGAAAACAATCTGCCGTTTGACATTGTAATTCAGACGATAAGCACAGAATCGCCCACAGTTGAAGCGGAACATCCTGCGCCAGAGCCTGCCGGGAACTTCCGCATCACGGACGACCATCTGGGCGAGGGCGGTGCAAAGCAGAAATATGCCCGGAACATTGAAGCCATCCGCACTCTGTTCAAGCTGGAACAGGAGCATCGTGGTGCCACCGCTGAGGAACAGCAGGTGCTTTCCCAGTATGTGGGCTGGGGTGGTCTGGCGGATGCCTTTGACCCCAGCAAAGATAGCTGGGCAAAGGAATACGCCGAACTGAAAGGGTTACTCTCTGAGGACGAGTACGCCGCTGCCCGTTCCAGCACCCTGAACGCCCACTACACCAGTCCCACCGTGATCCGTGGCATCTACGATGCCGTGGAGCGTATGGGCTTCCAATCTGGCAACATTCTGGAGCCGTCCATGGGTGTGGGCAACTTCTTTGGAATGCTGCCGGACAGCATGGCAGACAGCCGCTTATACGGCGTGGAGTTGGACAGCATCACCGGGCGCATTGCGAAAAAACTGTACCCACAGGCTGACATTACCGTGGCAGGCTTTGAGACCACCGACCGCCGTGATTTCTACGATCTGGCGGTGGGCAACGTGCCTTTTGGTCAATATAAAGTCAACGATAAGGCGTACAACAAGCTAGGATTCAGCATCCACAATTATTTCTTTGCGAAAGCCATCGACCAAGTGCGTCCGGGCGGCATCGTGGCGTTTGTGACTTCTCGCTACACCATGGACAGCAAGGACAGCACCGCCCGCAAACACATGGCGGAGCGTGCCGACCTGCTGGGGGCTATCCGTCTGCCCAACAATGCGTTCAAGGCGAATGCAGGCACCGAAGTGGTTTCGGACATTATCTTTTTGCAGAAACGAGACCGCCCTGCGGACATTGAGCCGGACTGGGTGCAGCTGGGCAAGACCGAGGACGGCTTTGCCATCAACCAGTATTTCGTAGACCACCCGGAGATGGTGCTGGGCGAACTGATCACCGAAAGCACCCAGTACGGACGGGAGGAACTCACCGTTGCGCCCATCGAGGGCACCAGTCTTGCAGACCAGCTTGCAGAAGCGGTGCAGCACATCGAGGGCAATTACACTGCGGTGGAGATTGCTGCCCCGGACGTCGCAGATGCGGAAGCACAGCGCAAAACGCTGCCTGCAGACCCGACTGTGAAGAATTTTAGCTATACGGTTGTTGATGGCGAGATCTACTACCGAGAGAACTCTATCATGACGCAGATTGAACTGTCCGACAACGCCAAAGGCCGTGTAGCTGGTATGGTGGAGTTGCGGCAGATCGTCAACGAACTGATTCAGCAGCAGCTGAATGACTTCCCGGACGAGGACATTAAGGCATCGCAAGCAAAATTGAACGCCGCCTACGATGCCTTTACTGCAAAATACGGCCTGATTAACGACAAGAAAAATGCCCGCCTGTTCGATGATGACAGTTCCTACTATCTGCTCTGCTCGCTGGAGAATCTGGACGAGAATAAAAATCTTAAGTCCAAGGCAGATATGTTCACCAAGCGGACGATTCGGCCAGAGCGTGTTGTCACCAGCGTGGATACCCCCAGTGAAGCACTGGCAGTGTCCATCGGGGAACACGGCAAAGTAGACCTGCCTTATATGGCAGAACTGCTGGGCACACCCGGCGAGTACAGGCGCATTACCACCGAACTGTCCGGTGTGATTTTCAAAGATCCCGCCGCCGATGCAGACGACCCGGAAGCCGGCTGGCAACCTGCGGACGAGTATCTTTCCGGCAATGTGCGGAATAAACTGCGCATGGCTCAGCTTGCCGCTGAAAGCCACCCGGAGTTCAAGATCAATGTGGAGGCTTTGACCAAAGCGCAGCCGAAGGACCTTGAAGCATCAGAAATCGACATCCGACTGGGTGCCACATGGCTGAATCCCGCCATTGTGCAGCAGTTTATGATGGAGACTTTTCAGCCGCCCTACCGCATCCGCTATAACAACCTGATCCAAGTCCGCTACTCTCCATTTACGTCCGAATGGCGCATCGGCAACAAATCTGCCGCCGGAATGTATGATATCATGTCCACCGAAACCTACGGCACCCACCGGGCCAACGCCTACAAGATTTTGGAGGACACCTTGAATTTGCGGGACTGCCGCATTTATGATACCATTGAGGAGGACGGTAAAGAGCGGCGTGTCCTGAACCAAAAGGAGACGATGCTTGCCCAGCAGAAGCAGCAGGCCATCAAGGATACCTTTGCAGGCTGGGTTTGGCAAGACCCGCAGCGGCGGAATCTGCTGGTGAAGCAGTATAACGAATTGTTCAATAGTACCCGGCCCCGCGAGTATGACGGAAGCCATATCCATTTTGTCGGTATGAACCCGGAGATCAATCTGCGGGAACATCAGCGCAATGCAGTTGCTCATGTGCTTTATGGTGGGAACACCCTGCTCGCCCACGAGGTGGGTGCCGGCAAAAGTTTTGAGATGGCAGCTTCGGCAATGGAATCTAAGCGTTTGGGCCTGTGTCAGAAAAGCCTGTTCGTGGTACCCAACCATCTGACCGAGCAGTGGGCCAGCGAGTTCCTGCGGCTATACCCCAATGCAAAGCTGCTCGTTACCAGCAAGAAAGACTTTGAACCCGCCAATCGAAAGCGTTTTTGCGCCCGCATCGCAACCGGCGACTACGATGCCGTCATTATCGGCCACTCGCAGTTTGAGAAAATCCCTCTTTCTGCGGAACGGCAGGCACGGATCATCGAAGATCAGATCGAGGAAATCGAAAATGCCATTGCAGAGGCCAAAGAACAGTCCGGTGAGCATTTTACCGTGAAACAGATGGAAAAGACACGGAAAACACTGGAGGTGAAACTGAAAAAGCTACAGTCCACCGACCGCAAGGATGATGTGGTCACATTTGAACAATTAGGCGTAGATAGGTTATTTGTGGACGAGAGCCAGAACTACAAGAACCTATATCTTTACACCAAGATGCGCAATGTTGCTGGCCTTTCTACCTCCGAAGCACAGAAGTCCAGCGATATGTTCGGCAAGTGTCGTTATCTGGATGAAGTGACTGGCGGGCGCGGCGTGATTTTCGCAACGGGAACGCCCATCAGCAACTCCATGACGGAAATGTACACCCTGATGCGCTATTTGCAGTACAGCACTCTCCAGCAGAAACAACTGACCCACTTTGATGCATGGGCTTCTACGTTTGGCGAGACCACCACGGCCATTGAGCTTGCGCCGGAAGGAACCGGCTACCGTGCGCGCACACGTTTTGCCAAGTTCTTTAACCTGCCGGAGCTGATGAATATGTTCAAGGAGGCAGCGGACATCAAGACTTCCGACCAGTTGCATCTGCCTGTTCCGGAAGCCAAGTTTGAAACTGTCGTGGTCAAACCCTCGGAAATCCAGCAGGACATGGTGAAATCCCTGAGCGAACGTGCTGCTGAGGTGCATAGCGGTGCGGTTGACCCCTCGGTGGACAATATGCTGAAGATCACCTCGGACGGACGTAAAATCGGCCTTGACCAGCGGCTGATGAATCCGCTCACCCCGGATGACCCGGACAGCAAGCTGAATGCCTGCGTCGACAATGTTCTGCGTATCTGGAACGAAACCAAAGAGGATAATCTGACGCAGCTGATTTTCTGCGATATGTCCACGCCCAAGGGAGACGGCTCGTTCAATGTCTACGATGATATTCGCACAAAGCTGCTTGCCGCCGGGGTGCCGGAATCGGAGGTCGAGTTCATCCACAACGCTGATACTGAAGGTAAGAAAGCGGATTTGTTCTCCAAAGTCCGCAGCGGCAAGGTGCGTGTCCTGCTGGGCAGCACTGCAAAGATGGGCGCAGGCACCAATGTCCAGACCCTGCTGGTGGCCGTGCATCATCTGGATGTAGGCTGGCGACCGTCCGATATGACCCAACGCAACGGCCGAATCATCCGTCAGGGCAACAAAAACAAACAAGTTTACGTCTATAATTACGTCACGGAGGGGACATTCGACGCCTACCTCTGGCAAACGCTGGAAAACAAGCAGAAGTTTATTTCGCAGATCATGACGAGCAAATCTCCGATGCGCTCCTGTGATGATGTGGATGAGCAGGCTCTTTCGTATGCCGAGGTCAAGGCCTTATGCGCAGGCGACCCGCGCATCCGGGAAAAGATGGATCTGGATGTGCAGGTAGCAAAGCTCAAGGTGCTGCGCTCGGATTACCAGAACCAGAAATATCGTCTGGAAGATAAGCTGCTCAAGCATTACCCGGAGGAAATTCAGAAAGCGAAGAACCGTATTGCGGCTCTGAAAAACGATGCCCAAATCGCAGACGCACACCCGCAGGATAAGGAGAACTTCTGCGGCATGACGATCAAGGGCATGGTGTTCGATGAGAAAAAAGCAGCTGGTGAGCGGCTGATGCTCGCCTGCAAGGAGATGCCGAATGCGGATATGATGCTGCTGGGCACCTATCGCGGCTTTGAACTGAACATTCGCTTTGACAGTTTCAAGAATGAGCATCAAATCGTTCTCCGCGGCGAGCTGAGTTATCCGGTACCGCTGGGCGATGACCCTCGCGGCAACATCGTCCGTCTGGACAATGCCATCGGCAATTTTGCCGACCGCATTGCCGATGCTGATGCCGCACTGGATTCTCTGGAACAGCAGAAGCAGGCCGCAGAGGTTGAAATCGCCAAGCCGTTTGCGCAGGAGGAAGAACTGCAAACCAAGTCTGCCCGCCTTGCAGAATTGGATGCGCTGTTGAACATGGAGCATCAGTCCAGCCGGACAGAACCCGAAGCGGAAGAAAAGCCGGATGCCCGCCCCTCTGTGCTGGCAGCTCTGGAAGAAAAGGCTGATAAAGTGGAGCCTGTCCGACCATTCAAATCTTACTTGGATAAGGATGGTGATGCCCGGTGACGGAGCGCCGTGACCAGCAGATCCATTTTCGTGTCAGCAAAGTCGAACTGGAACGCATTCGTCAGAAGATGGAAAGTTGCGGTATTTTGAGCATTGGCTCTTATCTGCGAAAAATGGCTCTGGATGGTTACTGCCTGAATCTTGATTTACCACAGCTGCGTCGGATGGCGTACCTTCTTCAGAATTGCAGCAACAACCTGAATCAGGTGGCGAAACGGGCCAATGAAAGCGGGCAGCTCTATGCCGCCGATTTAGAGGACTTGCGTAGTCGGTTGGATGAGCTGATAGCTATCGGCAAGCAACTTCTCGCCAAACTTTCGGAACTCTAAAAAAATCCCGCAGCAGGAGGACTGCGGGCTTACATAACGGTTGACATCCTTGCAAGGCAGTAGCCGATACCTTTATAATTGGGGCGGAAAAAGGAAGGATGGTGTTCGATATGAGGTTTCTGTTCAAAATGGTGCTTGCCCCGGTCTCTCTGTTTGTGGCTTTTCTGGCTCTGATGGCAAAGTGGCTGCTCACTCTGTCCAGCTATGTTGTCGCGCCGTTGATGCTGTATATCTTTGGCTGCGGCATCTACACCGTCTACCGCCAGACTTGGGATCAGTTTTTGATTCTGCTGGTTGCTGAATTTCTCTGCTTTGTTCTTTTTGTCAGCGCAACTGCGATGGTGGCGGGCGTTGAACGATTCAGCGGTTGGCTCCGGGACGTGATTTGATTTTGAATCTTTTGCCGCCTTCGGGCGGCTTTTTCATTTAGGGGGTGATTTGCTCTGGCTGCTACTCGTCTGATTGCACTGCATCAGCACAAAGGAAAATCTATCGCCGCCTGCCTGAAAGACCGCACTGATTATGCGCAGAATCCCGACAAGACTGAAAGGGGCGAACTTGTCAGCAGCTATCAATGCAGCCCGCTTACCGTGGATGAGGAGTTCATGCTCACAAAAAAGCTATACGAGCAAGCCACCGGGCGCAGCCAGAAAAGCAATGTCATCGCCTATCAGATACGGCAATCCTTCCGACCCGGCGAAATCACAGCAGAGGAAGCAAATCAAGTTGGCTACGAATTGGCCTCCCGCTTTCTGAAAGGCAAACACGCTTTTATCGTTGCCACTCATACCGACCGGGAGCATATCCACAATCACATTATCTATAACTCGACCACTCTGGACGGCACAAGAAAATTCCGGGATTTTTTCTTTTCCGGTCTGGCAGCGCAGCGGTTGAGCGACCTGATTTGTCTGGAGCATCAGCTGTCAGTCATTGAAAAGAAGCCTTACCGGGAACGGCAGAAGCGCATCACTTACCCACCAAAGGAGAGCAACCGCGACCGGCTGTGCAGTGTAATCGACGAGATTTTGCAGCAGAAGCCCACCGACTACGAAGATTTTCTGCAAAAGCTGGAACAGCAGGGCTATGAAATCAAACGCGGCAAATACACTTCCGTTAAAGGCGCACGGCAGAAACGCTTTATCCGGTTAAAGACACTGGGTGCCGGGTACAGCGAGGATGAAATCAAAGCAGTCATTGCCGGAAAAGCCGAACACCGCCCACATCAGAAGCAACCTCCCAAAGAGCAGCCGTTCCAGTTGCTGGTTGACATTCAAGCAAAACTTGCCGAGGGCAAAGGTGGCGGCTACGAACGCTGGGCGAAGAAGTACAACTTGAAAGAGATGTCCAAAACGCTGATTTTTTTGCAGGAGCAGAAAATCGGCAGTGCGGATGACCTGAAAGAGCGTGCTGATGCTGCACTTTCTCGCTATCACAAACTGGGCGATTCCATCAAGGCCGCCGAGAAGCGTATGGCAGAAATCGCCGTCCTCCGGGCGCACATCGTCAACTATGCCAAGACCCGGCCTGTATACGATGCTTACCGCAAATCCGGGTACAGCTCCAAATTTTTGGAAGCGCACCGGGAAGAAGTCACGCTGCATAAGACGGCGAAAGCCGCTTTCAATGAATCCGGCCTGAAAAAGCTGCCCAAAGTGAAAGACCTGAATGCAGAGTATTCGGCTTTGCTCACCAAGAAAAAAGCACTCTACCCAGAGTACCGAAAGACACGGGATGAGATGCAGGAAATCGTAAAAGCACAGAAGAATGTGGAACTGTTCTTTGCGGAGGAAAAGGACTCCAAGCAAGTCGAGCAGATCCGATAAAACAGTCCCTGAGAACTTTGCCGCTTATCCGGCAGGGTTCTCAGGGTCTTTTTTGCTTATTGCTCAGTCTGTACTTGGAACGGCTTTTCCGGCAGTTTCAATTTGTTTGGCAACCATATTTTCCAATTCCCCCGTAATCGTTGCACAATTTGCAACACGATAATTCCAGAAGTAAGAAACGCCTTCACACTCCTCAACGGACAAATCGCTGTTGACCAAAAGCAGTCGGTCGGAGGTTACTTTCAGCTTTTCGCACAGAGCAGCATATTTTCCATAATCAATGCTTCGGCTGGACGATTTGGCTTCCACCCAGAAGAATTTTCCGTTGATGGAAAACGCAACATCCAGTTCATGCGTGCTCCCTGCGGATGCCGCTTCTGAAAGAATCACATTGGAGCAAAGCGAAACTTCTGCGCCCTGCTCCTCCTGATAGCGATTCAAAATCTGCTGAACCTGATGCTCCACAAAAAGTTCCAGCCACTTCCCGCTCAGGAAATGCCGGACAGTCTCATTTTGCGCAAGCTCATAGACGATATTCTGCGGATAGATCACAATGGATGCAAAAAGTCCCATTTTATCCCACGTCTGAGCGATTTCCGAAAGTGTGGCAAACGAATTCTTGGAAGTACCCTTTGGGATACGAAACGAAAAAGAGCCGTCACTCTGCATATGTGTCCGAATAAACTGCAAGAAATCCACCACTACCGGGTCGCAAAGAGCTTCGCCTGTTTTCCATGCCATCCGCTGAACGGCAATCGGCGGAAGTTTTTTCGGTACGACCTGCTGAACGATTCTATACCCACAGCGTTCCAGATGCTCCAATGCGGTCAAAGGCTTCGAAGGGATTTTTTCTTTAACTTCGGACTTTTCTGCACCGGATGTATTCTCAGTCAGATAGTTAAACTTCCATCCGTATTCCCAAGCAGGCGAACGGGTCAACACACCAACTGCATGAAATCCGCTGTCCGGTTCCTCCATCGGAAATGTGATTTTGTTCTTTTGGATATTGATTTGGAGCGTTTTATTTTTCAGCGCTATCTGATAAGCGTCAAGAAGGAATTCCTTTCCCTTATATGTCAGCTCACTGGAACTATTTGCAGAAAGGCCAGCATTTTTTGCCAAAGAGAGAAGCAGACAGGTCGCTTTGGGCAGCTCAAGGATATGCTCCATCTGCGCAGCGTCCGGAATCACTTCCGCATTTGCGTTATCGGGCTGCGGCAATTCGTCTGCCGGAGTCTCCTTTGCTGGTGCAGAAACTTCGGGTGTCATTTTTGAAGCAGCCTCAGATTTTCCAGACTTGGGCAAAGGTTTCGGCTCCGTATAGACCTCAGCAATAAATAATTCATAGGAATCGATGCACGAAAGTTTTCCTGCCGCTGCAAGTCCCACATAAATCGCAGCCGCCCGTGAGGAATCGCCATAATACTTTTTAGAATCCGCTGCGGCAGCAATATCAGAAAAAGCATTATATCTGCTCAGCGGCTCCGCCTTTTCCGGGAACTGCTTCAACGCACGGCAGTAGAGCCACTCAAAGAACGAATCCATGTACGGCTCTGTCGGATACTCGTTTCCTTCCAGAGAGTAACGTAGCAGCTCTCCACTGGTTCGCAGCCGAGTGTCCTTATGGACTTTGGGTGGCTCACAGGTCAGAAGGTCAGCGAATGGCCCACCATGTTCAAACACTTTGGTGGCTTCAAAAACCGTGCTGATGGGTACATCCTGCGCAACAGAATCCAGATGCAGCAAAAGCCGCAGAGAAGAAACAGCTTCACCCTCCGGCTGAACGGATGCAGAGCTGACTTCCAGAATCGAAACATCAGGGTCTGTTGTATGGACGGCATCATGGACGGCACGGATATTCTGCCGCTTGCTGCCTTTTATCCATGTGAATGTCACCGGCTGTTCTCTGCAATAGGGATAGCCGGATATGGGAAAACAAACGGTTCGTGTTGCCATGAACACCTCCAACTTTTTAGGACAAACAAGTTTATGTAAATCAAGTATAGCACAATCCCGGATGTGCTGCATAGCACTATTTTCTGCTTCCGGGAATCCATCTGTGCAAAAAGTGCCGATACCACAGGCATCGGCACTCAGATTAAAAAGCATTTTTCAAAAATGTGCAGCCTGCATCCACTGGATGCAGAACACAAGGGGTTTGGGCACAGCCCAACAAGCATTTTGAATTTGATTTTTAGAAATCGGATTCAAAAATTGCAAGTTGGTACCAGCTTGCACTGCTTGCCACAACAATGCGTCCTTTTTGTCCGCAATTTGTAATTTTCAGATTGGAGAAAAACGCCATGGCAA
>OGLQ01000907.1_pt1 | contig 14477 bp, 10 predicted proteins | sample 1572941 | NCBI WGS metagenome assembly OGLQ01 (sample SAMEA2581891, study PRJEB24529) | metagenome | biome: Human gut stool | place: China | collected 2011
GACGCTGCTTCTGTCCTCCGGAGAGTTTGATTCCACGCTGTCCGATATCTGTATCATATCCATCGGGAAATGCCATGATAAATTCGTGGGCATTGGCATTTTTTGCAGCGGCAATCACTTCTTCCCTTGTCGCATCTGGCTTTCCATACCGTATATTTTCAAAAATTGTTCCCGCAAACAGGTATACATCCTGCTGCACCATTCCGATGTGGTCACGCAGGCTCTTTAACGTCACCTTACGGACATCTTTCCCATCCACACGGATACATCCCCCGGTTACATCATAGAATCGCGGAATCAGGGAACAAAGCGTTGTCTTTCCGGCACCGGATGATCCCACCAGTGCCATATATGACCCTGCAGGCACATGCAGATTGATCCGGTTAAGCACCTTCTCCTGATTGTCTTTGTACTGAAAAGAAACATTTTCAAAATCAATGGTTCCTTTCACATCGGTCAGTGCTACCGCATCTTTTGCATCCTGGATTTCCGGTTCGATATTCATAATTTCCTGAAACCGTTCAAATCCCGTATAGCCATTCTGAAACTGCTCGGTAAAATCCACCAGTGTCCGGATTGGATCGGTAAATACCCCAATATACAGCAAAAACGTAACCAGATCATTGACCGTGACCATTCCCTTTGCAATGAGAACCCCTCCGGCAAGGATGACATTTACCTGAATCAGTGTTGTAAAAACCCCCACCCCGGCCTGAAAGCTTCCCATGTAATGATAACTGTTCTTCTTTGCTGCAAGAAATCCGTCATTCCCATGACGAAATTTTTCGTTTTCAATTGCCTCATTGGCAAACGATTTCACCACACGGATACCTGACAGATTATCCTCGATCTGTTCATTAATCTCGGCAATTTTAATGCGGTTCTGCTGAAAGGCCCGGCGCATCCGCTTATTTAACGCAAATGCAAATACAAACATAACCGGAAGCACTGCAAACGCGGCAAGCGCAAGCCATCCATTAATGTTGAGCAGGATCACAAACGCTCCCACTATCTTTAATACCGACAGGATAATATTCTCCGGACCATGGTGCAGCAGTTCTGTAATATCAAATAAATCTGCCGTCACACGGCTCATCAGCTGTCCGACTTTTGCATCATCATAAAAGGAAAAAGACAGTTTCTGCAGATGCCCAAACAATTCGGCCCGCATGTCATATTCCATTTTTGCCCCCATCACATGTCCATAATTTCCGATAAAAAACCGGCTGTAACAGTCCAATGCCAGAAGCACAAACAATCCGATGCCAATCAAAAAAAGTTTCCGCAGCATCATCTGGGGCTGCTGATAAATCAGAGTCGATGTCACATACCGCACAACCAGTGGAATGGTCAGTGCCACTGCCGCAGAAAGTGTCGCAAATAACATGTCTGCCGCAAAAACTGCCCGGTAGGGTTTGTAATAGCTTATCATTTTTTTCAGATTTTGATTCATGGTTCACCTCATCCTGATCATTTCTGCAAAAAAGCACCCCGCGAGTTATCCCGCGGGGTTAAATACATTAGTTGTATTTTCTTTTTCTAGCAGCTTCAGATTTCTTCTTACGCTTTACGCTTGGCTTCTCGTAATGCTCTCTCTTACGAATCTCCTGCTGAATACCAGCCTTCGCACAGTTTCTCTTGAAACGGCGTAATGCGCTATCTAAAGTCTCATTCTCTTTTACGATTACACTAGACATTCTTTCCTAACCTCCCTCCAGTTGCGATATTGTGCATCAACTGTAAGGTAATCTTAATTGCACTATCGATTATTTTAACAAAATATCCTGATTTGTCAATAGTTTTTCCGAAATTTGCATAGTTTTTTTCTTCCACATGCTTAAAGCTTTGTAAACACGGAAGTTTCTTTCTTCAATCCCTCTGCAATCGCAAAGTTCTCATCCATCTTCTTGGAAATTTTATCCATATCGGATACAAGAACCTGTGTGCTGTCCGCTGCTGAAACGACTCCACTGACGCCTTCCTCGATCGCATGGGAAATCGTATTTACGGAATTTGCAATCTCATCCATGGAATTCTGTAAAGAATCCGTCTTTGCCTCGAAATCTGCCATGACACCTTCGATAAATGTTGCCTTGTCATGATATGCGCCACCGGATTCCACAAATTTCTGGAATTCCGGCAGGATTTTTTCATTCATGTACTCTACCAGTCCGTTTGCATTGTCTGCAAGATTATGTACTGCAGTTATGACAATGGCATTGATGCTCTGGATATTGTTAGCCGCTTCCTGACTGGCGGCTGCCAGCTGGCTGATTTCGGAGGCAACCACTGCAAATCCTTTTCCTGCATCCCCGGCACGAGCAGCCTCAATGGATGCGTTTAATGCAAGCAGGTTTGTCTGGCTTGCAATATTTAAGATGTCGTTTGTCAGATTGTCTACCTGATTGACACTGTTGCTGTCCTCAATTGCCTGACTCAGCACGGAAACAATGTCATTTACTTTCGCACCCGTTGTATCCATATTTTCACGCGCAGCATGTTCCATTGCCTCTGCATTTCTTTGGTATACTGATTGATTTCAATCGTTTTCTCTGCAATTGACTTGACTTCACCGGCAACCGATTCGGTATTTTCATTAATCCGTGAAGCATTGTCGGAAATATCCTGCATCGTTGCAGAAAGTTCTTCCGTCAGTGCGGACAGATCGGATACACTTCCGTTGGAAGTCTGCACACTCTCACGCACTTCATTTACAACACCCTCAAGATCCCTGGAATTGCTGCTGATCATCCGGAAAATTTCCTGCAGCTTTGCCATAAAAGCATTGATGCCTCCACCGACAGATGCCACTTCTTTGTTGTTGGTAATGGTAACCCTGCGGGTCAGGTCACCCTGCCGGTTATCAATTTCGGAAATAATCTCATTCATTTCCCTGTTCGTATTTGCAAGCGGATAAATTACCCACCGAAGCACTGCCACCATTGCTGAAAAAAGTGCCGCAATACTAATCAGAATCGTCACTATGCTTGTTCCTATTGAACTATGGTATGCAGATGTCAGTTTCTGTCTCTGTGCATTTGCATCCTGATTTACAATTTTCTTGATACTTTCGATATCCGACTCAATGGCATCTGCACACTTGCTGATTTTTCCATTGGCAAGTTCATAGGCATCTTCACTTTTCCCTGCTGCGGAAAATGCCATAACATTGGCACATTCATACTTTAATTCTTCGTAATTTTTTTTGATATCATTGTATTCTTTTTTGGTATCCGGTGTCACGTATATCTTGTAACTTTCCAGATCTTTCTCCAATGCATCTTCCTGACTGCGGATTTTTTCCACCAGCTGGATCATGGAATCCAGATCCACCGCTATGATATGGGACAGACCCAGATTATGGATGTCCTGCGTCTGTTTCTGGATTTCTGCCAGACCCGAAACATTCTTTAAAGATACTTCCGAAATCTGTACGGCACTCCGGTTAACGTTCCTGATATTGGAAACAGACATCACATTCGAGATGATACTGAATATTCCAAGTATAAATACCGGAATTAAAATGATAAGTTTGGTACTTAATTTCTTTTTCTGATTCATATACTCCACCTCTTAGCCTGCTGCTGATTTTGTAATACCACTGACCAGATTATCCATCAGTTCCTGTAACTTTACGTGGTTTGGATTTCCTGCTGCCATCGTATTCCCGAATGCCTTGCTTGCATCCCAGTAACTGTTTCCGACACGCTGCAGTTTTCCGAATTCCGACTGTGCAATCACTGCCTGAATGGATGGGGAAGCCTTAACCGCATCCGAATCCGCTGCCTTTGTATTGGAAGGTCCCTGTCCGTTCATCTCAAACCGGACAGTCTGGTTCTGCTCATTGGTCATCCAGTCTGCCAGTTTTGCTGCCCACTGTGGATTTGCCGAATAAGCACTGACTCCCATCAGCTTATAGCCGGTAAAGGAAGCCATCTGTACCTGTTTTCCTGCCACGGTATAGGTCGGAAGCTTGGCTGCGCCAAGATCATCTCCCCAGATCTTTTTCAGTTCGGTCTCACTCCATACACCGCTTACCCCTGCAATTACACTGCCTTTTTTGGCATCTGTAATAAAATCTTCATTCACCGCATTTTCAAATCCACTGCTGGAACTGATGTCAAGCATCGCCTGCGCAATATCCACACCTTTGATATCCCCTTCGGTGGAATTCCAGTCACAGTGGTTTGTCACATTGTCATCATTGATACCGAAATCCAGTCCCGTATTTCCGAAAAACGAATACAGATACCAGCCGGAAGACCAGTCCATCATAAACTTCTTATGATTTTTTTCTGCTACTTTTAAAATGCCGTCAAGGGTTTTGACATCCGAATCACTCAGGTACTTTTTGTTATAATACAAAAAATACCCATTGTCTGCAGTCATGGGATATGCATAAAGCGTATCATTAACTGTGGCAGCGTCTATTGCGCCCTCCACATTTGCTTTTTTCACTTCGTCCGCATTCGGAACCGGATACAATGCACCGCCGGCCACCATAGAAGCCACCTGGTCATCTGCAAGAATAAACACATCAGCTGCGTTATGCACATCTCCAAGCACATTGTCACGCGTATCGGAATCCGCATTCTGTTCCAGGGTGATATCAAAAGTTGCCTGACCCTTATACTCTTCTTTGAAACTGTCGATCATCTTATTCAACGCATCATACGTTGATTCCTCTGCCCACACTCTCAGTTTTACCGTTCCGCTCGTCCTGTCCGTCTCCTGTGCACCGCCCTGCGTGGTCTCCGTTGCACCCTGAGGCACCGCCGATGCGCAGCCGCCCAGCATGGACACGGCAAAGATTCCTGCCAGCACGGCTGACAATAACCTCTTTCTCTTCATAAAGTCTCTCCCTTTCTTCATGTCGTTTCCACCTTTTGTTGTATATACACAAATTTCACAGTGGATCTACTGTTATTATACTATAAATATTTGCAAAAAACAGGTAAAATCGCATTCTTATTGCGCTTTTTTACCTGTTTTTTGCATTTTTATTATATTCTTTTAAGTGTTATCAGTTATAGATTATTTTAACATGTTTTCCAGTGCCGTCTTCGCCTGTGCAATGGCATCCGGAATACCCGCCGGATTCTTTCCACCGGCCTGTGCCATATTCGGACGTCCGCCGCCGCCACCACCGACGTTTCCAGCGATCGCCTTGATCAGATTACCGGCATGTGCCCCCTGCTTCATCGCTGCATCGGTTGCCATGGCAATCAGGTTTACCTTTCCGTCACAATCGGATGCGATCACTACGACGCCCTCACCGATCTTGTCCTTCAGCTGGTCACCGAGATCACGCAGACCATTCATATCCACACCGGATACGCTGGTTGCCAGAAGCTTCACACCTTTGACCTCCTGGATCTGATTCATCACATCCCCAAGTGCATCCTTTGCTGCCCTGCTCTTTAACGCCTCATTCTCACTCTGCAGCTCTTTCAGCTCCGCAGTCAGATGATCCAGGCGCTCTTTCAAGTTTGCAGGCGTAGATTTTACAACTTTAGCCGCTGCCTCAAATTCGTCTTCCATCTTTTTGTAATATGCAATCACATTGTCACCAGTCAGTGCTTCGATACGGCGCACACCGGCCGCAACACCGCTCTCTGAAAGAATCTTAAATGTCTTGATCTCTGCAGTATTCTTTACATGTGTACCACCACAGAACTCCCTGGAGAACTCTCCCATGGAAACGACTCGGACTTTTTCCCCATACTTTTCGCCAAACAGAGCCATTGCCCCGGTCTTCTTTGCCTCATCAACGGTCATGATATCGGTACGGACTTCCATGCCCTCGTTGACCTTTTCATTGACCATGTCTTCCACTTTCTGTAACTCTTCCGGAGTCATGGCTGCAAAGTGGGTGAAATCAAATCTGGTACGCTCACTGTCCTGATAAGAACCCGCCTGCTCGACATGTGTACCTAGCACTTCGCGGAGTGCTTTCTGCAGTAAATGGGTTGCAGAATGGTTTGCACAGGTCTTTGCGCGAAGGTCTGCATCTACCATCAGTTCCACTTCCTCGCCGGTATGGATCATGCCGGACACCATATGTCCGATATGTCCGTATTTACCGCCCAGAAGCTTAACCGTATCCTCTACCTGAAATACGCCGTCTGCCGTACGGATCTGTCCCTTATCACCCTGCTGACCGCCCATCGTGGCATAAAACGGAGTCTTCTCTACGATAATGGTTCCTGCATCCCCATCGGAAAGTGCTTCCACGATCTCGGTCTCGGTCGTCATAACCGTAACTTTAGAAGCATATGTCAGATTCTCGTATCCGACAAATTCTGTTGTGATGGAAGGATCAATCTGCTCGTAAACCGTTGCATCCGCACCCATGTAGTTTGTCACTTTACGGGCACTTCTGGCTTTCTGCCTCTGTTCTTCCATACAGGCCTTAAACTCGTCCTCATTATAGGAAAAGCCCTTTTCTTCAAGGATTTCTTCGGTCAGATCTACCGGGAATCCGTAAGTATCGTAAAGTTTGAATGTATCGGCACCGGAAAGTTCCTTTTTGCCGTTTTTCTTCATCTCCTCCATCAGGTCAGACAAAATGGCAAGTCCCTGATCGATGGTCTTATTGAATTTCTCTTCTTCCTGTGTCAGAACCTTAAAGATAAATTCTTTCTTCTCTTCCAGTTCCGGATATCCATCCTTGCTCTCATTGATGACAGTTTCTGATAATTTTGCAAGAAACAGTCCGTCAATTCCAAGCATCTTTCCGTGACGTGCCGCACGACGGATCAGACGGCGCAGAACGTAGCCTCTTCCTTCATTGCTTGGCATAACACCATCGGATACAAGAAATGTGGAAGAACGGATATGATCCGTAATCAGACGGATGGATACGTCATCCATGGCATCTACTTCATACTTCTTTCCGGACATCTCACAAATCTTGTCGCGGATCGCTTTCATGGTATCAATATCAAATACGGAATCCACATCCTGCATAACAACTGCCAGACGCTCAAGTCCCATACCGGTATCAATATTTTTCTGGGAAAGCTCGGTATAACCGCCCTTGCCATCCCCTTCAAACTGTGTAAACACGTTGTTCCATACTTCCATGAAACGGTCACACTCACAGCCTACTTTACAATCCGGACTTCCGCATCCGTATTTTTCGCCTCTATCATAATAAATTTCAGAACATGGACCACATGGACCGGCACCATGCTCCCAGAAATTATCACATTCCCCGGTTTCAGGATCACGGTAAAAACGTGTAATTTTTTCTCCCGGAACACCTACCTCTTTGGTCCAGATCTCATATGCTTCCTCATCTTCTCCGTATATGGACGGATACAGCCGATCCTCCTCAAGACCAAGTACCTTTGTCAGGAATTCCCATGACCAGGCAATTGCTTCATGCTTAAAATAATCCCCAAAAGAGAAGTTTCCAAGCATCTCAAAAAATGTAAGGTGACGCGCAGTCTTTCCTACATTTTCAATATCTCCGGTACGCACACACTTCTGACATGTAGTCACACGTCTGCGTGGCGGAATCTCCTGTCCTGTAAAATACGGCTTGAGCGGTGCCATTCCCGCATTGATGAGTAATAAGCTGTTGTCATTGTGTGGTACTAATGAAAAGCTTTTCATGACAAGATGTCCCTTGCTCTCGAAGAAGTCAAGATACATCCGGCGCAGCTCATTTACGCCATAACTCTTTTTCATTACCAGTTCCTCCAAAATCATTCTTTCGTCGTGTCAGCCTTCGCATCCTTGTGTCTGCGGAGTCTGATACCAATAAATGCCCCTAATCCGCCGATCAAAGCCAAAACAGCCATCTCGACCACATATCTGCCAATACATAAAAGAAAATCTGTCATATAGTTTTCTCCTCTCTGTTGTTACCCCATTAACTTAATTATTATATATGAATTTTTCTGTAAATTCAAGAGTTAGAGTTCCCCGAACGGAAATACCTGATTCTCCCTTTCAATTTCAATTACGCGGTCTGCCATTCCAAGATTTGTAATGTGTTTTTTGTATTCCCTGATTGCAGAATAATCCTGCCACATATGCATCGGGAAAACAAATTCTGCATCGGTGTTTTTCAGCACAAAATCAATCCCGAGTGTCTGATACGGTCCCAGCCGCGGATCCATCGGGACAAACGCAAAATTGACCGGCTTGTCCGCAAGCTTACGGATCTCGTGCCGGAAAGTGCGTTCCTGTTTGCCGTTTATAAGTTCTCCCACATGTTCCATCTTCCAATCGTTTAAATCTCCTGCATGGAAGATACTCACCCCACGCACATTCACATAAAATGCCACTCCTACATCGGTAGACAAAAGGGTCTGGATCTTTAGATCATCCACTTCATAATGGTTGTTTGCGGAGACAAACGTCACTTTTTTCCGCACCCCCGGGTCAATTCCATGCTTTTGCAGAAAATGCGGACTGATGCGGATATCCTTGGATAAAATATAATGTACACTGGTATATTTTTCACTCCAGCGCAGAATATCCATGTCAAAATGATCCTGATGTTTGTGGCTGGCAAACATATAGATTTTTGTATCCGGTGCGTAATCCGGAATCTTTCCCGTAAAGTGGAAACCATTCACCCGATCCCCGCCAAAATAATCAAAAATCAATACCAGATCATCCACTTCCACCAGAAAACAGCTGTGATGTATAAAAATTACCTGCATGTTGTTCCAATCTCCTTTATCATCTGTGTTACAAGCTTTTGAAATACCGGAGCCACCGCATCGGCTGCTTCCTGCACCTCCTTATGTGACAATGGCTGTGGCGAAATGCCGCATGCCAGATTCGAGATACAGGAAATTCCCACAATCCGCATCCCCATATGATTCGCCGCCACAGCCTCACATGCCGTACTCATTCCTACGGCATCCGCTCCGAGTGTACGCGCCATTGCCACCTCCTGTGGAGATTCATAGGCCGGCCCGGTAAACTGCAGATACGTTCCCTCTTTTAAATCCGCCCCGGTCTCTGCCGCACATTTTTTTGCGATTTTCTGTAAATCATAATCATAAATCCGGCTCATATCCGGAAACCGCGGTCCCAGTTCCTCTATATTTTCTCCAATGAGCGGCGACGGAACAAAACTTGCAATCTGCCCGGTAAGAAGCATCAGATCCCCCGCCTTCATGCCCAGCTGGATTCCGCCCGCTGCATTTGTCAAAAACAGAACTTCTGCCCCCAGAAGTTTCATCAGCCGGATCGGCCGTACCACTTCCGTCATGGAATATCCTTCATAATAATGCACACGTCCCTGCATGCACACAACCGGCACATCCCCGACATAGCCAAACACAAAGCGCCCGGTATGGCCCGGCACCGTAGATACCGGAAATCCCTCGATCTCATGATAATCCACCGCGGCCTCCACGCGAAGCTGCGACGCATAATCACCCAGACCGGACCCCAGTACCAGTGCCACTTTCGGCACAAAATCTGTTTTCGTCCTCACGCTGCGCACACAGCGCATGAGAGTTTCATATTCGTTGCTCATTTGTTCTCCTTATTTTTTGCAATTACATACAGAATTTCATTAACTAATAGTATAACAGAATCAAAAATAAAATAAAACAAGAGCAACTGAAATTCATACTTTTTTTATTTCTCTTAAATAATGATGCAGATCATTCCCCCATTGCTGTCATTGACAATTTTCTGCATGGTATCCTGCAGTTTCAGCTGGCACTCATCATCCATCTGCAGGATCTTGCTGCGGATGCCGTCTTCCATCAGTTCCCCGACAGATTTTCCGAAAATATTTGTGGTCCAGATTCCTTCCTTGCTCTCCTCCCCCTCGCGGATATATGCAATCAGATCATTTGCCTGTTCCTCACTGCCGACAATCGGTGCTATTTCGGTCTCAATGTCTGCCTTGATCATATGAATGGACGGGGAAATTGCCCGCATTTTCACGCCATATTTTCCGGCATGCTGGATCAGCACCGGATCTTCCATCCGGATATCCGAAAGCCCCGGCATGACCACTCCATACCCCTTCTGTTCCACAGCTGCCATGGCATCTTCCACACGCTCGTATTCTTTTTTCATCCGGGAGAGGGAACGCAGCATGGAAATCATCTGATATTCCCCTTCGATCTGCATTCCCGTCATCTCACTGATGTAGGAGAAATAGCACTGTTCCGTTGTCTCCATACGGATCGTCACGGTTCCGTTGGAAAGATCTGCCGTCTGCAGCTGGATGTCACGAAAGACTTCCTCTGCCATCTGCTCATTTGCACTTTTTACCCATTCCTGCCCGGCAAGCACAGCCGCTGCATCCCGCACGCGGCCGATTCCATCCATCAGTCTTGATGCCGTCTGAATCATGGCTGCCTTTAATTTATGTTCCATTGGAAGCATTTCCGTCCACTTCGGAATTGCAAAGTCCACACGGGTAACCGGAAATTCAAACAGAATCGCCTTCATAACTGTGACCAGATCCTCCCGGTGCATCTGCTGACAGTTGACCGGAACCACTACCGCCTGATATTCCTGCTCTAAACTTTCTTTCAGTGCAAGTGTCTCACTGCTGTATGGGCGCACGGAATTTAAAACAATCACATACGGTTTTCCAATCTCTTTAAGCTTTTCCACCGCGGTTTGTTCTGCCTCCACATAATTTTCCCGCGGAAGTTCCCCGATACTGCCATCCGTTGTCACCACAATACCAATGGTTGCATGGTCTTTGATTACTTTTTCTGTTCCAATTCTCGCTGCATCCGAAAAAGGAATTTCCTCCTCGAACCACGGCGTATGTACCATGCGGTATCCGTCCCCCTCCAGATGACCATTTGCTCCCTCTACCATAAACCCGACACAGTCAATCAGACGCACACTGACACTGCTCTCATCTGCAAGTGTGATCTCTGCTGCCTCCTGCGGAATAAATTTCGGTTCTGTCGTCATGATCGTTTTCCCGGCGGCTGACTGAGGCAATTCATCGAGCGTCCGTTTTTTTTCTTCCTCATCTTCGATGTACGGAAGTACAAACAGATCCATAAACCGCTTAATGAACGTTGACTTTCCGGTGCGGACCGGTCCTACGACACCAATGTAGATTTCGCCGTTCGTTCTTTTCTGGATATCTTTATATAAATCAAACTCCATAAAAAAATCTCCCTTCTTTGCATATTCGATTAATCTATCTAATCTATATGCAAAGGGGAGAATTCTTATTCACAGAAATACTCTGTTGTATATTTATTTCTCAGATGACTTCTTTTTGTCGGAAGTCTTCTTCTTTGCAGCTTCTTTCTCTGCTGCTTCCTTCTCTGCTGCTTTCTTTGCCTGCTCAGCAAGCACTTTTTCATTGATGCGTCCATACATCTGCATGTATTTATAGAGTTTCTTTGCCAGATCCTTGGTAATCTGTCCCTCCAGGGCACGCCACTTCCAGTTTTCTCCAAGTGTGGACGGAATGTTGATGCGGGCTTCGGAGCCAAGTCCGATCAGATCCTGCATCGGAACAATTGCCATATCTGCAACGGAAGACCATGCGGCACGCATCATACCCCAGTTATAACCTTCCTCCTCCGTCAGGTTCAGGTATTCGATTGCAAACTTGACAGATGCTTTCGGTGCGGTCTTCATCCATCCCGTCACGGTATCATTGTCATGTGTTCCTGTATATACAACACAGTGACTGGTATAGGTGTGCGGCAGATAATCACTTCCCTCACGGCTGTCAAACGCAAACTGGATGACTTTCATGCCTGGGAATCCGGAATCCTTTAACAGTTTGCGGACAGAATCTGTCAAAAATCCCAGATCTTCCACGATAATCGGAAGTTTGCCAAGTTTCTTCTCCAACTGGTTAAACAGATCCATACCCGGACCCTGCTTCCATTTTCCGTTCTTTGCAGTTTTATCTTTGGCTGGAATCGCATAATAAGAATCAAATCCCCGGAAATGATCAATACGGATAATATCATACAGCTCGCTCATCGCTTTGATTCGTTTGGTCCACCATGCATAGTTATCTTTTTTCATTTCATCCCAGCGGAACAGTGGATTGCCCCAGAGCTGTCCGTCTGCAGAAAATCCATCTGGCGGACATCCAGCTACTTCAATCGGATTTAAATCTTCATCCAGATAAAACTGTTTCGGATTTGCCCATACATCCGCACTGTCTCCGGCCACATAGATCGGCACATCTCCGATAATCTCGATTCCGTTTTCATTGGCATATGCCTTTAACTCTCTCCACTGTTTAAAGAACAGATACTGAAGCATCTTATAAAACTCAATATCTTCTGCGTACTTTTTTCTTGCCTCATCCAATGCCGCTGCGTCACGCACACGAAGTTTCTCATCCCACTCGGCCCATGCTTTTCCGTCATTGGCATCTTTTAATGCCATAAACAGCGTATAATCTTCCAGCCAGTCCTTTTCCGCCTCACAAAATGACGAAAAATCTTCCGGCATATTTTTTACAAAACGGGCATATGCTTTATGCAGCAATGCATAGCGTGATACATACATGGTTCCATAATCAATGTATTCCTCGCTTGTGCCCCAGTCAAATGACTCACATTCCTTTTTCTTTAATAAATTTTCCTTGCAGAGAATGTCCAGATCAATAAAATAAGGATTTCCCGCAAAACTGGAAAACGACTGATACGGTGAATCTCCGTAACTGGTCGGACAGATCGGCAGAATCTGCCAGTAAGTCTGACCTCCTTTTACCAGAAAGTCTACAAATTTTCTGGCTGATTTTCCCATAGTTCCAATGCCATACGGTGATGGCAGGGAAGATATCGGCATAAGTACGCCACTTGTTCTCATAAGTGATTCCTCCTAAGATCCAATCTATAATCTATAATTATATCATACCACCTTTTTGTCCCCTTGTAAAAAACATTTTTCAATGCTAGTATGAAGAAAAGGGATTATGAGGTGAAGAATTATGAACGATGTCATAAAACATAAAATCAAACACAATGCACACCGTACACTGGTGTCGATCAAATGGGTAATTTTTGCAATTCTTGTCGGCGGTATCGTCGGACTGTGCGGCACCGCATTTTATTTTTGTCTGACATTTGTCACCGTGCTGCGCGGGCAGGACCCCTGGCTGTTGTATCTGCTCCCTGTCGGGGGACTGATCATTGTCGGTGCTTATCACCTGCTGCACGATGAAAAAGATACCGGAACCAATCTGGTCATCTCTGCCATCCACTCGGATGACGAGCTGCCCCTGCGCATGGCTCCTTTGATCTTTATTTCCACACTGATCACGCACCTGTTCGGCGGATCTGCCGGCCGTGAAGGTGCTGCCCTGCAGATGGGCGGAAGTATCGGAAACGCAATCGGAAAATTCTTCCGTTTTGACGACAAAGATAAACATGTCATGATCATGTGCGGCATGAGTGCTGCGTTTTCCGCTCTCTTTGGTACCCCGATGGCTGCTGCCATCCTTCCAATGGAAATTGTAAGTGTCGGCGTCATGTACTATACCGCCCTTGTTCCATGTGTGATCAGTTCTCTTGTCGCACACGGAGTTGCTTACCTGTTTGGTGTTTCCAACCAATGGTTTTCCATCGAGCACATCCCGGACTTTGGCATTCTTCCTGCCGTGCAGATTTCCATCCTTGCCATACTCTGCGCACTGGTAAGTATTGTTTTTTGTATTCTTCTACACAAAAGTGAAGAAATTTACCGCAAACTGTTCCAGAATCCCTACATCCGCATCTTTGCCGGTGGATGTATTGTTGTCATTCTGACGATGCTTGTCGGGAACCAGAATTACAACGGTACCGGTATCGGCATCATCCAGATGTGCATTGATGGAACGGTCCGTCCGGAAGCCTTCCTGTTAAAGATGATCTTTACCGCACTGACTCTTGGTGCCGGTTACAAAGGCGGAGAAATTGTTCCTTCCTTTTTCACCGGCGCGGCCTTTGGCTGCCTGTTTGGAACGCTGACCGGCATATCCCCGACACTTTGTACGGCTGTCGGCATGACTGCCGTATTCTGTGGTGTCACAAACTGTCCGATCACTTCACTGTTAATCAGTTTTGAATTGTTCGGTTATGACGGCATGCCATATTTTCTTCTGGCTGTCGCTTTCAGCTATATGCTCTCCGGATACTTTGGTCTGTACCGGAGCCAGAAGATTGTGTACTCCAAATACAAAACCAGTTACATCAACAAGACAACTCATTAATCCCAAGAACCACACAGCCAGTCGCCGGCAATTCCATGTTCGAATGAACCGAACCGATTGGCCGGGTTCCTGCATGCAGGTCATCAATATATAACGTCCATGTCCTGTCATCCGGCAGCAGGAGTGTTTCTTTTCTGCCGGATGCATTGTATGCCACCAGAAGTGTCTCTTCCGGCTGGCGGATTGTAAACGCGATGGTCTGTTCGGATGTCATTTCCATAAACAGAATATTCTGGCGGATCTCCTCTGCGTCTGTCATACGCAATCCTTTATGTGCTTTCCGGAAAGCAATCAGTCCCCT
>OGLQ01000918.1_pt1 | contig 14366 bp, 10 predicted proteins | sample 1572941 | NCBI WGS metagenome assembly OGLQ01 (sample SAMEA2581891, study PRJEB24529) | metagenome | biome: Human gut stool | place: China | collected 2011
TAGAGCAACTGACTCTTAATCAGTGGGTCCAGGGTTCGAATCCCTGAGGGTGTACCAGGCCGTGAGGCAAAACATTGAGAAGTCCTGAAAACTTGACCGGTTTTCAGGACTTTTTTTATTATTCCTATCATTCCGATACACTATCGTTTTTCAGTTAAAGTTTATTATGCCTTCTTTTAAAGAAGGGAAAAGAGGAAGCTTTTCTGATATAATCTTATACATTTGTAGCAGAAAACTGGTAAAGCAGGAAACTGCATAAGAAGAGAGGCAGTTTTTAGAAAACTATCGTAAGAAATAAATGTAATGAAATCAAAGCGATTGATAGGACTATTGCTGTATACAGCATTGCCGGTTTGGGCCTTTAGTCAGATAAAAGGAACAATAGTAGACATCCATCAACAACCGGTAGAAGGTGCGACCATTGTCATGCAACTACCGGATTCAACCTATTTAGAGGCTACTATCTCTGCGGCCGACGGTACATTTATGCTTAAACTGGAGCCGGAGAGTTATCAGCTTATTGTCCAGCACTTACTTTATCAGACCAGACAAATAAAAGGTCGGGCTCATGATGTCGGCATCATTACACTGGAGCCGAAAGACTATAATCTGGAGGAAGTAGTAATTAAGGGAGAAAGACCATTGGTTAAAGTAGAAGACGGACGGCTTGGATATGATCTTTCGGTACTTTCTGAGAAACGGGCTGTAAACAATGCATACGAGGCTATATCCAAACTACCGGGGGTACAGGAGAGTAACGGAACTCTTTCTCTTGCAGGAGCAAGTTCTCTTACAATTGTGATGAACGGCAAGCCTACGACTATGACAGCAGATCAGCTGGAAACATTGCTGCGCAATACACCGGTAGACCGTGTAGAGAAAGCAGAAGTCATATACAGTGCCCCTCCTGAACTCCATGTGCGTGGAGCTGTCATCAATGTGGTGATGAAACGCTCAAATGACTATTCATTTCAGGGAGAGTTGAGCACATATTATCAGAACAGATATTTCAGTAGTGGCGGTGCGAATGGTAATTTCCGATTATCTACGCCTAAAGTAACTCTGGATGTAATGTATGGGGCCGACAATGCCAAAATAATGGAATATACGGACTTGTTCTCCAGACATACATTAGGCGATAAGGTTTATGAAATAACTCAAAATGAGAAACTAAGTACCAAAAGCTGGGTGCATAATGTAAGAACGGCTCTGGAATACAATATCAATGAAAAGAATCGTCTGAATATTGCTTATACCGGAAGTTTTACTCCCGACAGAAACGGTCGTAGTATAGCAGACGGAAGTTTTCAGCAATCCACTCTCGATAAATTTACAGAAAATAAGATGCATAACATAGCTGTACAATACAGTTCCGGTTTCGGACTCGAATTAGGCGGTGATTATACCCGATTCACTTCTGATAATAACCAGACAATGTTAACACAGCTTACAGATAATAGTGAAAACGCATATACCCTGACCGGCGGCCAGCGTATTGATCGTTACTCTGTTTATGCAGACCAGAAACATAGTCTGCCCAATAATTGGGGTATAGGTTACGGTGTTTCCTATCTCTATACAAAAAACTACGATTTTCAGACTTATAATAATGTGACAGGTAATATAAAACCTGAAAATACTGATGCTAAGCTGGATGAGCAGACAACTAATTTCTATTTCTCGCTGAGCAAGAATTGGGCAACAGGGACTTCGTTCACTGTTTCGGCTACTGGGGAATATTATACTATTGGCAATTATCACAAATGGGCGGTCTATCCGCAAGCCTCGTTGACATATCTGAAAAGTCCGCAACATATTTTCCAGCTATCCCTGTCAACAGACAAGACATATCCTGGTTACTGGGATATGCAGTCTTCAGTCACTTATCTGAATGGATATTCTGAAATTCAGGGAACGCCTGGTTTAAGACCTATGACGAACTATAATCTGAATGGAAACTATATATTGAAGCAGAAGTATATCGTTGGCCTGTTCTATAAACATACATCCGATTACTTTGCCCAGTCTCCCTATCAGGCAACCGACCGGTTGGCATTGATATACAAGAACACTAACTGGAACTATATGCGTATGATAGGAGCCAATATCATTGTACCGTTCAGTATGGGGAACTGGTATGATGCAAGGCTTACACTTGTAGGAATGCAGGCACGACAGAAATGTGACCAATTTTTTGACATACCTTTTGATCGTAAGAAATGGATATTTGTCGGAACACTTGATAATACTTTCAAGGTTGGAAAGAACCTTTCGTTTGAACTGACAGGGAACATACAAACACCTTTCATTCAGGGAACGTTGGATCTTGCAAGCACATTCAATTTTACAGCCGGAATGAAGTGGAACTTTGCCAAAGACAAATGTACGCTTACGGCACGTTGCAGTGACATTTTTAATTCCAGCATGCCGGATATGAAGGTTCGCTTCAAAGGTCAGTATTTGGATATGAACAGTTCTTTCTACACCCGTACAGCATCTCTGAACTTTACATACCGTTTTGGCGGATATAAAAAACAGAAGGTAAAAGAAGTAGACACTTCACGGTTCGGGCATTAAAGTATGATAAACAAAATACTTTCGGGAAAATATATTTGAATACGGAACTATAAACCAAAATAATATGAAACTAAAAAATATTATTCTAATAACGTTGACAACAATCGTACTAACATCATGTTATACAGCCAATCAAATAAGTAAATTCAGCTCTGAAAATATAGAATTGGGAATAGATAAAAATCTTTTCATAAAAAGATATGGAAAGCCTTTTAATAAGGAAATATCTTATACACAAGATCATCAAGAAAAAGAAAAGTTATTCTATAAAGAAGAATTAAACAAAGGAACATGGTATATTGTAACAACAGCTTTTACTTTTATTGATGATAAACTTATAAAGCAAGAGGTTATAAAAGAAGAAAGAACTTTTCAAAAATGTAATTGTAATAAATAAACTATGCCTCCGGCAGGGTAACTTGTCAGAGGCTTCATGCATCTGCACATATAATTTTGGAAAATATACGTGAATGGTAAATGAATAATAGTTTCATACTTTTGTAATACACATAATGAAATATATAATAAATATAACAGGATTCCTGATTTGCGTCGGTCTTCCAACATCTGCTTTCAGTCAGACAACAGGAAAAGTGATAGATACCAACCGACAGCCCGTCGAAGGTGCAACAGTCATCATGCAGCTGCCGGATTCAACATATCTGAGTACAGCCATATCTGCTGCTGACGGTACGTTTGTGCTTGAGCCCGATCCGGAGAATTATCAGCTCATCGTCCAGCATCTGCTTTATCAGACCAGGCTGGTTAAGGGACAGGCACGTGATGCCGGTACCATTATTCTGGAATCGAAAGACTATAATCTTGAGGAAGTGGTAATCGAGGGGGAACGTCCGTTCGTTACCGTGGAACAGGGAAAACTGAATTATGATATTTCAGCAATCTCAGAAAAGTATATCGTAAACAATGCCTACGAGGCTATCTGTAAGTTGCCGGGTGTGCAGGACAGGAACGGCAAACTCTCACTGGTGGGAGCAAAAGACGTGACGGTTATCCTAAACGGAAAGGCAAGTACACTAACACAGGAGCAGTTGATTGAGATGCTGAAGAATACTTCCGCTTCGCAGGTACAGACAGCAGAAGTGATGTATAATACACCGCCCGAATATCATGTACGAGGTGCTGCCATTAATATTGTAATGGCAAAGGCAGACGACAATACAATCCAGAGCGAACTGTCGGTCAGATATAGCAACCAATATTTCAGTAGTTACAGCGGCAATGTAAACTTCCTGATGACAAAGGGGAAGTCATCGTTAAATGTATCTTATAATCCTGGTTATTCGCATATGATGACTGTAATGGATCTTGCATCCAAACATACATATAGCGGAAAAGTATATGACATCACGCAGATACAGAAAATCAATACAAAAGGCTGGAAGCATAACATCTATGCTGAATATGGCTATCAGATAAACGAGGATAACGAGTTGAGCGTGGGCTATAATGGTGCCCTTTCTGACAATGGCAAAGGTACGATTGATGTAAACGGAAACTTTCAGAATAGTCATAATGACAAGTTGCAAGACAGCCGTTTGCACAATGTCTTTGCCCGTTATTCTTCTGGTTTTGGACTTGATTTTGGTGTGGATTATACGGACTACACCATGAATGACAAGAATCGGTTGGAAAGTGAACTTACCGACAATACCCGTCAGTTGCTTGATTATACTTCGGACCAGAAGATACGCAAGCTCTCCGTATATGCCGACCAAAGTCATGGTCTTGCCAATGATTGGACTTTGAAATATGGTGTCCGTTATGATTATACGGATAATAAGAACGGTCAGTTCTTCAATCAGACTGAAGGAAAGGATGATGTGGGTAATTCTTCCTCACGCCTTTATGAGCAAATAACCAATTTTTATGGTGGCTTTGACAAGGAGTTTGAAAGCGGTCTGTCTCTTTCTCTCTCGGCAACCGGTGAGTATTACTCCATCGGAAGCTATCATAAATGGGCAGTCTATCCGCAGGCCAGTCTGACCTATTCGCCTTCGGAGAAACATACGTTTATGTTAGGCGTTTCGTCAGAAAAGGATTATCCTACCTATTGGGATATGCAGACCAGTACCACTTACATGAATGCCTACGAAGAGATTCAGACCATCGAGGGATTGCGGCCTGCCAATGTGTATAATGTAAATGCCAATTATCTCTTTCTTCAGAAGTACATGTTGTCACTGTTCTATGAGCGTACCAACGATTATTTCACGATGGATATGTATCAGGCAAAAGACCGTCTGGCACTTGTGTACCGTACGCAGAACTGGAACTATTATCAATCCTTCGGTATGAGTGCTAACATTCCGTTCAGTATCGGTGAGTGGTTGTCTTCTCAGGTAAATGTGACTGTGGTCAATGACCGTAACCGTTGTGACAACTTTTGGGATATTCCTTTCAACCGCAAAAAATGGGCATGTATGCTTGCCATGCAGAATCATTTTTCTGTAGGCTCAAACCTGGGTTTTGATTTTGATGCGATGTACCGTTCAAGCATGATTTCCGGCATCAGCGACACGAAACCGGTCTTTACAGTCAATGTAGGAGCGCAATGGAATTTCCTGAAGGATAAGGCAAGTCTGAGTCTGAATTGTTCTGACCTTTTCGATACCATGCGCATGAAAGTGAGGAACCGCTATGCAGGACAGCGTATTGACTTGAACATGGGACAATACAGCCGTAGTGTTTCTGTAAAATTAATTTATTGTTTTGGCGGCAGCATCAGCAAAGAAAAGAAAGAAGTGGATTCTTCTCGTTTTGGAAGGTAAAAAACTAACTCTAATTATAATCATATGAAAATATTATCAAACTCATTTAATCAAGTTATATTTATTTGTTGCTTACTTTTTCTCATCAGTTGTAATTTAAAGAAAAAAGACCAAAATCTTGTTCTTGATGCTAATAATCAAAGACAAATAGAAAGTGTATTTAATGCAGATAGTGCTTATGCTTTCATAGGTCAGCAGGTCGCTTTTGGACCAAGAGTTCCTAATTCAGAAGCTCATAAAAAATGCGGTATATTTCTAATAGACAAAATGCAACAGTTTTGTGATACGGTCTTTATACAGAATGTACTGCTTAAAGCATATAACAATGAAAAATTGCAGGCTAAAAATATTATTGGTGTCTTCAATCCTGAGATAAGAAAAAGAATATTACTATTTGCACATTGGGACTCACGCCCATATTCAGACCAAGATATAGATGAACGTAATTATAACAAGCCTATAGATGGTGCGGATGATGGAGCAAGCGGAGTAGGCGTTTTATTAGAAGTAGCACGCCAGATTAAATTAAAAGACATTAATATAGGTATTGATATTATATTTTTTGATGCCGAAGACTATGGTGTTCCTAATTTCATAGAAAGTAAATTAGCAGATACATATTGTTTGGGGTCTCAATACTGGTCTCAGAATCCTCATGTAGCTAATTATAAAGCGGAATTTGGTATTCTATTAGACATGGTAGGAAGTGAAAATGCGAAATTTTATAAAGAACTCTATTCTGTACAAAATGCTAGCAATATAGTAGATTTAGTTTGGAATACTGCTCAAAATAAAGGTTTTGATAAGTATTTTATCAATGAAAATATTGGAGCAATAACAGATGACCATTTATATGTAATGAAAGGTCGTAATATTCCTTGTATTGATATTATAAGTTGTGATCCAACAACTCATCATGGCTTTGGTTTCTACTGGCATACTCAGCAAGACAACATGAATAACATTTCTAATGAAACGTTGAATGCTGTTGGTCAAGTTATTATGGAAATTATTTACACTATAGAATGAAATAAAATTTAGAGTTTTCACTTTGTCTTCTAATTCAGAACTGTTCTAGTCTATTCCACATCATGTATGTATGAAGTAAGAAATCGTTCTATAGGACAGTATATTGATTTGAATATGGAACAATATAGTTGAATCTTTTTATCTATTTGGCTGTACTATTAGTGAGAAAAATGTATATTCTTCTCGTTTCGGAACGATAATACGCTTATTTTTACTATTTTGAATCAAAATTGTAAACTAGACTAATGAAAAAGATATTTTTAAGTGTAATGTGCTGTCTAATCTTGTTACCTACTTATGGACAGCATTCTATCAAAGGAAAAATCATAGATTCAGAAAATGCAGTAATGCCGATGGTAAATGTGGCATTTCTGAATCAGTCTGACAGTACGCTTGTAACAGGTGCGGTATCAGACTCTTGCGGTGTATATAGTACATCACTCGATGGTGGCAGCTATATTATCCGCTATTCCTATCTGGGCTATGAGACGCTGTATAAGAATATACTTGTTAATGCGGACATTACCCTGCCGATAGCTCGGATGGAGCTCTCACAAACTGAACTAGAAGGAGTGGAGATTACAGCGTACAGGAAACCTTTCAAACTGAACCGGGATGGAATTACTGCTGATGTGCCGAACACTATTCTTGCCAAACAAACCACTCTGAATGATCTGCTTTGTAAGATACCAGGTATACAGCAGCGGGGTGACGCCATTGAAGTGATAGGAAAAGGTACACCTACGTATTATATCAATGGCAGGGAGGTTACAGATCAAACGGAACTGAATAATCTGGCTATTGACCAGATTCAGTCTGTCAGACTGATGACGAATCCTGACACACGTTATCATTCGGAGCAGCGTGCGGTAATTGAAATCAAGACCAAACGTCTGGGAGAAGGACTTGCCTTTAATGTCAGCGGTAATCTGTTGCAGGGAAATCATTTCAGCCAGAATTACCGGATGAATGGAAGCTACAACTATAAAAACTGGGATTTCTTTTTTTCTTACAATTATGATCGTGGAAAGAAGGATTCGGATCTTGATATTTATCAGCAAACTCAAAGTGATACTATCTGGAATCTTACTAATTTGAGTCAAAAGCAGATTTTTAACGAAAGCCATGCTTATACGGGTGGTGTTTCTTATCATTTTTCACCAGAATCGGAGGTTGGATTGAAATATGAAGGCAAATACAGCGAAGGTAATACATCCTCAAATGAAACTCTTTCCATGATACCGGATAAGGGTGTTTCTACTTTTATTAAGAATCTCAGTGATGTGTCCGACAAGTCCGTCAGCAACCATTTTAATCTGTATTATATAAACGATTGGAAGAATGGCTGGAAAATGAACGTATTCGGTGATTATCTTCACAAGACTGATCGTAGCCGGGGGAATATTCGTGAATGGGAAAGCGACGATGCAGAAACATCTATGGACTATCACCGTAAAGCAGACTGGGATTTGTTTGCTGCCAAATTCAGCTTGTCGTATGAAACCGAGAAAGCGGGAACTTTCAGCTTGGGATATGATTTTAGTCATACAAGCGGAACGGACTATATAGAATATATCCGTGCGTTGAATAATGGCCGTACTCGTAATACAGAGCTGAAGAATTCTCTCTACCTGTCATACGATTATGCATGGAATAATCTGTCGCTGGGAGCAGGCTTGCGTTACGAACACATACGAAGTGATCTGAGAGAAACCAATGATAGCAAAAGTCAGAACCAGACATATCACAATTTTCTGCCTTCTGTTTCGTTAAGTTATAATACGGAGAGTCTGCAACAGTCTCTTACTTACTCCATTCATACGGAGCGTCCTCCTTTTGGTGTAATGAATGATAATGCCGTGTATACAGACCGGTTTACCTATCAGAAAGGAAATCTTTACCTGAAACAGGCTCTGACTCATGACTTGAACTATATGCTGTTTTATAAGTTCCTGTTCTTTAACCTGAATTATACCTGTACGCACAATCCGCTGGTAACGGCATTTTACAGTATGCCGGGAAATTCGGCGGTTACAGTCAGCTACATGGATAATTTTGACAAACTGCATAATCTGACGGGTATGATAAACCTGCAATATCCGGTGAAGTGGTGGATACCTTCACTCACGCTTACCTGTATGAAAACATTCTTCGATTATCCTGGACCGGATGGAAGTATGCTGAAATCAGGTCGTCCTTTGATGATACTGAATTTCAACAATAGCTTCACTCTTCCTTCCGGATTCTTGTTATCTGCCGATTTTAATTATGGTTCCAGAGGTTATTATCAGCTGTACGAATCGAAGAGTTACACGTCTCTGAATCTGAGTTTGAAAAAATCATTCCTGGATGACAGGCTTCAGCTTTCGCTCGATGGGTATGACCTTTTCAATAAGAACAAAATACGCAGTGCAGCCCGTCTGAATGATATTATCATGAACAGTATCGGAAAGGAAGACACGCGGAAGGTTGGCTTTACTGTTACATACCGCTTCCGGACAGAACGTACAATGAATAACCGCAGTGCGGCTGAAAATGAAATGTCACGATTGAACATGAGTGAATAAAAAACGCAGAATGAACTGTATCCGGCGATATATGGTATTGAAATTCCTTTTGCTGATAGTAATGCCTGTTATGGGGCAGCAGAAGGAAGATAAGGAAATTAAGCTGAATGAAGAAGCTGTAAAACTCATTCAGTTTGATTTCCTTCCGGGCGGCATGGATTATAATAAACCTCAGGAAGCTCCGCTTGAAAAGAAATGGATGGAGTTTAAGAATCCTTTTGACGAAGGAATACCTCGAAATCTGACGGATACTTTTATGGTAAAGAAGCCGAAGAAATATATTCGTATGTGTCCTTATTCTATTTGGACTAAACGAGGAGAAGATCCTGTTTATGATGTGACAATGGAAGGTCGTCCTCCTGAACTCATCATGAAAGAAGGACCAGATTTCAGTAAAAGGCTTCAGACAGACTACGGACGCTCTCTTAAACCATCAGCGGGTAGAACGTATGATATGCTGAATAATTCGACTACCATTGAAGTGGGAAAAATTTTCAAGAAATATATTAAACCTATTTTCAAAAAGGATAAAAAGTAGAGCCCCCAATAATGGGATATGTATTCTAATGAGTTTTGAGATAAATGTCAGTCTATTTGATATATTGCTTTTCGGGTATTAAAATAGATTAAGATCTGGCTGTTATATGAATTATTTCATCTATATTTGAATTCATAACTCAAACTATGAAGAATATGAAGTGGGGAAACATTATGCTATTATCACTTTTTTATTTGTCTTGTGCGGAGCTTTATGCTCAGGAAAACATGAAAGTAAATAGTATTAAGCAAGAAAAAGACAGTCTGAAAATATTGTCTGAGGGGGCTGTCGTTTCTCCACAACCGGGCGGATATGCTACCGATTTCAAGGAAAACACACTGAGTGATCCGGTAAATGAGATACCGGACGAACAGAGAATAGAAATTAAATTGCGCAAGCCTTTCTATATACCTCCTTATTATACAAATCCTTCTCCCGGATTTTATGGAGATTATGCGACGGGTGGACAAATCCTTCCTAATTTTTATGGTAGTGGCATGCAGGAAACATTGCCTGGTCTGGGAAGAGTAAATCAGGCCTCGTTCTTTTATCGTTATGACCTGAATGATTATTTTTCTATTCAGGCGGGAGTGGATGCGGTAAAGTATAATTTCCCGAAGAGTGTAGGACAGTCTTTGGGAGTTTCCGGTATCGTAACATACCGTCCTGCTGACAGACTGCATATAAATGTTTTCGGCTCATATTCTCCGGATAACCGTTATGGTTTTAACAGGAGCGCATTCGGAGCTACTGTGGGCTATGATTTTACCGACCGGTTTGGTATGGAGGTAGGAGCACAGAGATATTACGATCCCCAACGGGGATGGCAGACTGTTCCGATTGTTACACCTTACTATAAATTCAATAAATTTGATTTAGGCATCGATGTTGGTGGGATTCTCTATGAAGTATTAAGAAGTGTCATGATTGACAAGCGGGGAGGATCACCGGTTATCATGCCTCCCGGGAGATAAGGTTGCAGGCTGTATGTGAGGTTGGAAATATTCATGTAGAGATAAGAAATGAAAAATATACAGAAAATATTGTGGTTGGGCTTATTGGTATCTGCTGCCGGATGTAATAGCGGAGTCTTTATAGACGATTATTTGCCTGAAGTTCCGGTGGTACAGTTGTCGGAAACAGATTCTGTTGCCAGAATAAATTTTAAGTCGGATAACTGGGATATCCTGAATATATATGGAGCCTCTGAAAATGTGTGGGGAGTAGTTTGTGACCTTGAGGGAAAACCTGATGGAAGAAACCTGCCTTTGGAGAATGGAGCTAATGCCGTTATAAAGTTGGGTTATGAATATTGCAACTTCAGGGTAGAGAAGAGGAATGGCAGAGAACTTTGTATTTATGCGGGAGAAAACATGAACAGGTCGGCTCTTGACGTTGAAATAATTGTCGGCAATGAATATGAGATGAAATCTATTCCAGTGTCGTTGGCCCAAACCTCAAAATACGAAGTAGACAGTATTGTATATGATTGGAAAAGCTTGTTATATTCTGACAATACGCTGGAACCTGACTATTCGCTGGTAGTGAATAACAGCAAATCCGATCAGCCGACAAGCTGGCACTTCACTCCGTTGGAAACATCTTTTTCGCGTGAAGTTTCTTTTAGAAATAAAGATGGAGTAAATGAAGAGGAACTGTATAAGCGCTTTTTGGGAACTCCTTTGCCATTGGTAGTCATACCCGATTTCGTAGATAAACAACCGGTTCTGGGAAGTACAAAGGCAGAGGTCGGAGTCAATTCTCAGGAAATTAAAACTTCCATCGAATCCGATCTGGCAGGTAAGGAATATGTCATTCCTCCCGGTGAAAAATGGAAAATTTCAGTCTATTATATGATTGAGCAATATTGGATAGATTATAAGCTGTACATTTCCATTCCTTCTACAGGAAGAAAGCGGACTTTTGAAGGGAAACTTTATAGCAAGGGGCTGTACGACTTTTGTATAATTCCTGAAAAAATAGAATGAGATGAGTGGAAAAACTAGCAGACTTATACTTCTGTGTCTGTTTCTGTGCCTGTCTGTTTGTGCGGTGGCAGGCGAAAAAGACAGTACAGACAGAAAGATGATTCATATGGTAGGAGTTGATTTTCGTCCTGCCTATACATTTCCTACAAACGGATTCTTTAAAGGCGTGAATGCAGCTCAGACTCCGGTCAGAAAGACCTTTTCCGGACATGTGAAGTATGGATTCAAGTTTTCGCCCGACACTTATTGGGGGAAAATATACCCGCATGCCATACAGGGAATCGGAGTGGAATATAATACTTTCTTCAATTCTAAAGAAATAGGAAATCCTCTGGCTGTTTATGCATTCCAGACTTCCCGGATAATGAGTATAACCCCTCGTTTGTCTTTCGACTATGAGTGGAATTTTGGAGCGTCTTTCGGATGGAAGAAATATGATGAGGAAACGAATCCTATGAACAATGTAGTTGGTTCGAAAATAAATGCGTATATCAACTTTGGTCTGCTGCTTAACTGGCAGATTGATGCCCGTACGAATCTGCGGGCAGGAGTAGGTGTGACACATTACTCAAACGGCAATACGGGATATCCCAATTCCGGAGTCAATACGATAGGCGGAAGTATCGGATTGATACGTTATTTCGGCAGTAAGGAGAAACTTGAGTTGCATGACAAGGCTTATACTTCCTGCCGGAACAGGACAACGTTTGATCCGTATATAAGTTATGACCTTATTGTGTACGGTGCGCTAAAGAAAAAGGGAGTATTCCCTACAGAAAGTTCTGCAGTGCTTGTTCCCGGTTCTTTTGCTGTTGGCGGATTGAATTTTAATCCAATGTATAATTTCAGTCATTACTTTCGTGCCGGTCTGTCGCTGGATGCGCAGTACGATGAGAGTGCTAACATAGCCGACCACATTGCCAATACGATAAGTGGTCCTGATGCAGAGAATATTCGCTTCCATCGTCCTCCTTTCAAAGAACAGTTTGCTGTGGGTGTTTCCCTCCGTGCTGAGATTGTAATGCCTGTCTTTTCCATTAATTTAGGTGTAGGGCGGAACGTCGTCTGCAAAGGAGCAGATACGGATTCGTTTTATCAGGTAGTAGCCTTGAAAACGGATATTACCAGAAATCTGTTTCTGCACGTAGGATACCAACTTTATAAATTTAAAGATCCTAATAACCTGATGCTGGGACTGGGGTTCAGATTTAATGCGAAAAGATAATCGACTTGGATATAATTGCTACTGATTTAAATCTCTATTATACTATGAAAAAACTGTTTTTGCCGATAGGTGCTTTGGCTTTGTATTCATCGGCTGTTGCACAGCAGCAGTCCGATCGTCCGAATGTACTGCTTATTTATGCTGACGATATAGGTTATGGTGACTTGAGCTGTAACGGTACTTCAGCAGTGCGTACACCCAATGTTGAAAAACTGGCCTCTGAGGGAATCCGTTTTACAAATGCCCATTGTGCTGCGGCTACAAGTACTCCTTCGCGCTATGCCATGCTTACGGGAGAATATGCCTGGCGTAGAAAGGGAACCGGAATTGCAGCCGGCAATGCTGCCATGATCATTACTCCCGACCGTTATACCATGGCCGACATGTTTAAGGAAGCCGGCTACCAGACTGGAGTGGTAGGAAAATGGCATCTCGGGCTTGGAAATGAAACAGGAAAGCAAGATTGGAATGGAGTGGTAAAACCTAATCCAGCTGATATCGGTTTCGATTATTCTTATATTATGGCTGCTACGGCAGACCGTACTCCTTGTATCTTTATGGAAAATGGTAGAGGGGTAGGGCTCGATCCTGATGATCCTGTATATGTAAGCTATACCGAGAATTTCCCCGGTGAACCTACAGGAAAAGATAATCCGGAGCTTTTACGTATGCATCCGTCACACGGACACGATCAGTCTATCGTGAATGGTATTTCTCGTATCGGATACATGAAAGGTGGTAAGAGTGCTTTATGGCGAGATGAAGACATAGCTGATAGCATAACAACTCATGCTATCCGGTTTATAGAAAACAGCAAGAGGTTGGGAGAACCTTTCTTCCTCTATCTGGCAACCAATGATATTCATGTACCTCGTGTACCTCATGAACGTTTTGCCGGAAAGAGTGGATTAGGACCTCGTGGAGATGCTTTGTTGTCTTTCGACTGGACTGTAGGACAGGTGATGGAAACATTGAAAAAACTGAATCTGGATGATAATACTATTATAATTCTGTCCAGTGACAACGGTGCTGTTATTGATGACGGATATAAAGATCAGGCAGTAGAGCTGCTGGGAAATCATAAGGCTACCGGGGTATACAGAGGTGGTAAGTATAGCAGTTATGAGGGAGGTACAAGAGTACCTTGCGTTATTCGCTGGAAGGGAAAGATTCCTGCTGGAGTATCAGACAATCTGGTAAGTCAGATCGACTGGTTTGCATCGTTTGCTTCGATGTGTGGAGTAAATTTACCGGAAGGTAGTGCGCCCGATAGTGAAAATCATCTGGATTCATGGCTTAAAGCTGATGTGAAAGGTCGTTCTTGGGCTGTGGAACAGAACTTGCATAACAATTTATCGATAACGGATGGTGTGTGGAAGTATATTCCTGCGGCAAACGGTCCTGCTGTCAATAAGCAGACCAATACTGAATTGGGGAATAACCCAAAGGCTGATCAGCTATATAATTTGTTATCCGATCCGGGAGAGCATTCTAATGTAGCAAAAGAAAATAAGGAGCTTGTTCAGAAAATGCGTGATGAGCTTATACGCATTGTAGAAAGCGGGGTGTATATTCAGCCGGGGTATTTCATTTCTAAATAACGTGAGTTCGATATAAAATCAAAAGATAGTAAGTTGCCCGTCATTGATAAAA